>VYLE01000134.1_pt1 | contig 68511 bp, 48 predicted proteins | sample 5114391 | NCBI WGS metagenome assembly VYLE01 (sample SAMN12291771, study PRJNA351875) | freshwater metagenome | isolation source: freshwater lake | place: USA: Michigan, Kent Lake | collected 2013-08-15 | reverse complement strand
GGAGACAGATGCGTGCGCGTTGATGCAGACGTGCCGGTGCCGAAGGGACCTGAGGAGCGCAGGCGCCGGGAACGGCAAGAAGTCCCGACCCAAGTCAAGTCCACTCTGCGCCTACGAGTTTGTTCGACGAGTTCCCTCTTTCCGTTGCCTTCTCTGTGCATCCTCTGTGCCCTCTGAGCCTCTGTGGTTCTCTGGCGGAATAGTGCAGAACGCTGCACCTCTCTGTGTCCTTCGTGGCCTTCGTGGTGAATTCAGGTCGATCGACTTTCAGGGCTCCGTCGCCGCCGGTCGTACGCTCGCGTCGGTTGGTTCGGCCAATCGTCGTATGACCGGCTTGGTGCTCGTGACGCGGCCGGCGTGCAGACGGACCTCAAGGGCGTACTCGACGCGTCGGCGGTCCTCTGGCACATCGATCGTCGTGCGCAGCCGAAGGGCGTCGCCGGGCGTGCGAAGGATCGACGAGCGCTCGCCGGCCGAGGTGACAAGGCTCACGCCGCACGCGTCGTCGATGGTTGCCTCGACGATCTGCACATTGGTTTCGAGCAGATAGCGGCCGCGTGGCAGATGGAGTGCGCCGCGCCACACCGCTGAGGTCGCCTCCTTCGGTTCATCGTCGACGCTCGCTCGCTTGGGCGTGATGTCAAGCGTGAAGAGCCCGTCGGCCTCGCTGAAGCGAACCCGCCGGACTTCGTCGTCGGTCTCGCCATCCGGGAACCACTCCTCGACCCGCTCGTCCCCCGCGGGGCCGACTTGCGAAAGTGGCGGACCCGACTCCTCAAGATGACCGCCCGCCGTGGTCAGGAACGCATATCGCTCGCGGAGTCGCTCGCGCAATCCGTCGCGCCGTTCGTCATAGTCGCGGAGCGCGTCCGCGCCGAGCGAAGCAACTGTGGCTCGGAGTCGCCGATCGATGCGATCCAGCCGCTCAGCCACGATTTCGGGGTCGAGTAGCCGCGGGGCCAGCTCTCGGAGCGTCGCCCGATAGCGTTCGCGCCACGCGTCGAAGCGCATCACCGCCGAGGGCAGCAGATGCGGCGTCTCCTCGAAGAGCGACGCGTGTGGATCCTCGAAGACCTGATCCATGCCGCTCGGCAGAAGGATCATGCGTCCGTCGCGCTTGGGATCGAAGTAGACACGGTAGTTGTTGGTGCTCCCGCAGTAGCCGTCCCAATGGCCGATGAGTCGCTCGACGGCCATGAATCGCAGGAACGCATCGAGATCGATGCGCTCGGCAAGGGCGGCGAGCGTCGCCTCGTCGCGGGCAGCGCGACGGGCATCGACGACGGCGCGGAGGTCGCTGCGGTCATCTGGCCCGCGGCCTTCGTCACGCTCGAGATCGCTATCGATGTCGGCGATGAAGCCGCCTTCGTAGAGATTGCCCGAGGGATCGGCAAAGTGCCTTCGAAGAAATCGCTTATCGAAGGATTCTTTGAGCACGAAGAGCCCGAGGTCGCGACCATTCAGCTCGACACGAGCGTGCGTCACACGCGTCGCGGGAATCCCCGCCTCCCGAAAGAACTCCGTGGCGAGCCATTCGTTCAGAAGCCCCGGATCCTGTACCGAGTTGTTGAGATGAAACCGCACCAGCCCGTGATAGCGATGCTCCGGTTTGATGCGATCGACATCGACCGTCAGTGCCGGCCGATCGTCGATGTCGCGCAGGCTTCCCGCAGATCCCTTGATGCGCACGGCAACGCGGAGGGTCGTTTCGCCGTCGTCGAGCGTCGCGGGCACAAAGCGTCGCGGATCGCCGCGGAGGCTCTCCACCTCGGGGTCCGCCACGGAGATGCGGATGTGTCGAATCGGGCCATCGAAAAGGGCCGAAGAGGGATCCTCCACCGCCGTCGCCGGTGCTGGGGGCGACGCTGGCGGTTCGGCCGACCACGCAACGGCAGATGCCACGGCGAGGACAACGGTCACGATCGCCGGCGCGCATTTGCTCAGGAGGCGGGGGAGGCGGTTCACGCGTGTATCTTCCCCTCACGCGGACGCGAATCAATCGCGGAACCGACGCTTTCATGGCCGATCCAGTCCGACGATGCACGCTTCCGATGCCTGACCTTTCCATCATCATCCCCGCGTGGAACGAGGAGCGTGAGCTTCCCGCGACCCTCGCTCAGATTCGCGCGATCCTCGACGAGATCGCCGTACCCGGGCCGGCCGGACCGGGGCGAACCCACGAACTCATCGTCGTGGACGACGCATCGACCGATGGCACCGCCGAGGTCGCGCGGGCGTTCGGCGCCCGCGTCGAGCGCGTCGAGAAGCGGCAGATCGCCGCTGTGCGGAACGCCGGCGCCGCGATCGCGACGGGCGAGTACCTCATCTTCATCGACGCCGACACGCGCGTTTCCTACGCCACGCTCGTCGCCGCGCTCCGCGAGCTGGACGCTGGCGCGATCGGCGGCGGCGCGCCGGTCGAGATGGAAGGGGAGACGCCGGCGCTGCTTCGCCCCTATCTCGTTGCGTTCATGCTCGTCTGGCGGCTGCTCGGCCACGCCGCAGGCTGCTTCGTCTTCTGTCGACGCGATGCGTTCACGGCCGTCGGCGGTTTTGATGAGCGCTTCTTCGCGAGCGAGGAAGTCTGGCTGAGCAAGGCCCTGAAGGCCCGTGGCCGCTTCCCGATCGTCGATCCGCCGGTGCGCTCAAGCGGACGGAAGCTGCGGATCGGAAGCCCGATGAGCATCCTGCTGTATTGCGCCAAGATCCTGCTGCGCGGCCCGAAGGCATGGCAGCGCCGCGAAGGCCTCGAACTCTGGTACGACGGCCGCCGCGAGTGACGGCGGGCGGGAGAGGCACAGTGCGCGCAGCCTCGTGCACAGCTCTGGCGAAGTAGTGCAGAAAGCTATGTGCTCAGGATTCTGCACGAATCATCCAGAGAACCACAGAGGCTCAGAGGGCACAGAGGCAGCACAGAGAAGGCGAAAGAGGAGACAGGATGCGCGCGCGTTGATGGAGCCGTGCCAGTGCCAGAGGGACTTGACGAGCGCAGGCGCTGGGAACGGTGAGAAGTCCCGACCCAAGTCAAGCCCATTCTGCGCCTACGAGTGTGTTCGACGAGTTCCCTCTTTCCGTTGCCTTCTCTGTGCTGCCTCTGTGCCCTCCGTGCCTCTGTGGTTCTCTGGCGGAGTAGTGCAGAAGGCTATGTGCTTCGCGTTGAATGAACGACACTATGTGCGCAGCACGCTGCGTTGAACGAACGACGCGAAGTGCGCAGCACGCATCGCCGCCGCAGCTCGAGGCGTACGAAATCCCTCACGCCGCGGCGCGTTGGGGCCAGGCTTCGGTGCCGGCGTGGGACTGGAGCATCTGGTCGTAGGGCGTGAGATCGACGAGTTCGAACGCTGCTGCGACGCGCGGATCGAATTGCGTGCCGGCGCCGCGTCGGATCTCCTCGATCACGCGTTCGCGCGGCAGGGCATTTCGATAGCTGCGCGAGGAACTCATCGCGTCGAAGGCGTCGGCGAGTCCGATGATCCGGGCGATCAGCGGAATTCTCTCGCCCTCGAGCTTGTGCGGATACCCGCGGCCATCCCAGCGTTCGTGATGGTGGAGGACGCCCGGCAGGAGATCCTCGAAACCGCTGATGCCGTGCAGGATGCGATGCCCGATCTCGGGATGGCGCTTGATCGCTGCGAACTCCTCGTCGGTCGGCTTCCCCGGCTTGCACAGGATCGCCTCGGCGACGCCGATCTTGCCGACATCGTGGACGAGTCCGCTGAGCCGCACGCGCTCGGCGCTCGCGTCATCCATGCCAAGGGCCCGAGCGATCGCACTGGCGAGCAGGGCAACACGCTCCGAATGGCCGCAGGTGTAGCGGTCCTTCGCATCGATCGCGGCGACGAGCGCCTCGAGCGTCGAGTTCATCATCGAGCGCTGTTCGTCGAAGCGGGCGATGTTCTCGTGGAATGTCCCGAGGAAGTCGGCGGTCGCGTCGAGGAACTGGATTTCGCCCGATGCAATTTCCGGGTCTGCGCCGCTCTTGCCACCGGCGAGAAGAAGGCCGATGACCGCGTCGTCATGGGTCACCGGTTCGCAGATCACTTCGCTGTGGGCGAGCGCTGCGATCGGGTCCTTGGCGGGGGTGAGCACCTTCGTCCAACTGTCGCCGGCGAGTTGGGCGAGATGATCGCTGGCGAGTTCGCCGAGTCGCGCACAGTCCTCGGGAAACGCGCCGGAAAGGACCAGCCGCGCCCGAAGCGGCGGCGTGATCTCGGTTCGTCGCCCGAACTGCACGGCGATCCAGCGGAAGGGCAGGGTGCGTTGAATATCCCGGCAGAGCGAGTGCACCATCGCCTCGGGCTCTTCCGATGACGCAAGCATGCGGAGCGCCCGGAAGAGGGCGTAGGTTTCCTCATAAGCCTGGGCAAGCTTGTCGCAGAAATCAGCGACGATCGCATCGTTCTGGCTGCGGGCGACGAGATCCTCATGCGTCCAGCGGAGAATCTCGGCGATGCGGTCCGCCTCGAGGCTCCGAAGCTCACCCGCCACGGCCGCGTCGCCCATGCGCACGACGATCCAGCTTCTCGTCTCCGACGCCGGCAGGACGCTCACGCCGTCGGCATGATCCGCGACGCGGCAGGGGCGCAGGTCGACGCCGATGTTCGATGCCCGCTCCATCAGCGTGCGCAGCGCTTCCGGCAGTTCGACCGAGCCATCGCGGGTCTGCCCGAGGAGTCCGACGATCGCACTCATGCCGCAGCCCTCCGTGGGGTCGATTCCTTCGTCGCGTCGCATCGATCGGCGAACTCTTGGGCGATGGCCAGAATCTCGCGCATGCTGAAGGGCTTCATCAGGACCTGCTGCACATTGGTGTTCGCGATGTCGGCGGCACCGAGGCGGTGACCGCGGGCCGAGAGCACGACGACGGGAACATCCTGGGTGCTCATCTCGCCGAAGAGCGCCTTGGCCATCGCGAGCCCGTCGAGTCGAGGCATCTGAAAGTCAGTGATGATCAGGTCGGGCCGTTCGGCCTTCGCGAGGGCGAGCGCGTCCTCGCCGTTGGCGGCGTCGCGCACCGCGTAGCCTGCGCTACGGAGCTTGTTGACGAGAACGAGCCGAATCGCCGGCTCATCCTCGGCGATGAGGACGCGGAGTGCACGCGGCCGATCTCCACCGTTCCCGAGGGAGCTTGCGGGAACGGATGGCGAGCCGCTGCTGGATGCTGGATTCTGATCTGCTGCCACCGGAGGGCCTCCGATCGGCCTATCGGCACACCGGCGTGGCGAGTCCAAGGCGAGTCATCAACGAAGGGATGAAGACCGGATAACGGAGCGGTCGTCGTGCCCGTAGGACGCAGGGCTCCAGTCCCGCACCCACCCGGCCGATGTCGCTGTCATGCGCCGATGCTGGCAGCAACGATGGCCCACCCCGCGCCGCAGGCTGCGTGCGTTCTCGCTGGTCGAGTTGGTCATCACGATCGCCGTGGTGGGCATTCTCGCGGCGATCGCCGTTCCGCGCTTCGCCCGCGCTCAGGATGGCGCGGCCCTCGACGCAGCAGCGCGACGCGTCGTTGCCGAGCTGACCGCGATCCGCGAGCGGGCGATCGTCTCGCGCACGGCGGCGACGGTCTCGCTGGCGATCGGTCGCGGCGTCATGCGCGTGAACGGCATCGAGACGGCTGGCCTGAGCTGCGCCGGGGGCGGATTCACGATCGAGGATGCGCCGTATGGCGTGACCGTCGGGACCGTGACATGGGATTCATCGGCGATTGCGTTCGACGCGTTCGGCGCGAGCGAATCTGGGAAGTTTACGATCGTTCGGGACCGTCAGAGTCGGACCATCTTCGTCGAAGCGACCGGAGCCGTTCGATGGGAGTGACGACGAGTCAACGACGCCGTGGTGCGCAGCACGGCTTCACGCTCGTCGAGGCGATCATCGCTGGCGGCATCGTGATGCTCCTGTTTGGCGCAGCCATCGCGACACTCTCGGTGACGACGCGCACGGTCGATCCGCCGGTCGCGGTCCGCGACGCGCGCAGCGTGCGCTCGGCGCTCGCTCTCTTCGCGGCGGATGTCGCGGAAGCATCGAGCGTGGCGCTCCTCACGACCCAGTCGGTGACGCTCACGATGCCCGAGCGCGACGGCGACGCTGAGGAGGAGGCCGGGGCATCGACCATCATCTGGACCTACCGCTCGGACAAGGCCACGATCGACCGTACGGATGGTGACGGCAGCGCGACCACGGTCATCGAGGGCGTGACGGCGTTTGCGCTCGACAGCTTTGTTCGTCGCGAACCCGATCATCCCACCCTGATCGAAACCGCGCCCGAGCGCATGCTCGTCGGTTCCCCCCACCACGGCACAGCTGTCGAGGTCGGTCCGACGCTTCTGACCGGCTACGCGCTGGTGGCGTCGCCGGCGCTCCCTTCCACGGCGACCGCCTGGAAGGTCACCGGGCTGCGCGTACGCGGGCGGCGCGGCCCTGCAACGATGAGCTCGGTGACCTTCGAACTCCGCGCCCTCGAGAACGGGTTTCCCTCTGGCTCGGTGCTCGCGAGCGCCCAGGTTCGCGGCGGGACCTTCTCGGTCGGAACCGACTGGCACACGATCGATTGGAGCGATGTCACGCTCCCCGCTTCGACATCCGCCGTGGGCGTCACCATCACGACTTCAAGCGTTACCGCGCCGCTCTTCCTGGAGACGACGACCATCGTGCGAGCGACGCCGTGGGACACCTTCTACAGCGGGACGCTCGTCCTTTGGACATCGCTTGGAACGCGCGATCTTTCCTATGAGCTCCTCGGTGCCTACACCGCTTCGAACGGATCGCTCGATGTCGGCGTCGACGCACTTCGCATGACGGTCGCTGTGAGCGGTGCGCCGAACGAGAGCTTTTCGCAGGCGGCCCGACTTCCGAGCCGCGTCGCAACCTCACCTGTGGCGGTCGCGCCATGAGTTCGCATCAGCGATGGGTGGTGAGGGCATGAGCCATCGAAGCGATCGACTGCGCAGCGCTCGTCGCGGCATGACCATCACCGAAGCCATGATCGGCATGCTGGTCCTGGCCGTGGCTGTGGGCGGCGCCTTGCAGGCGACGAGCGTGGCCCGTCGCGAGAGCATCCTCGCCGACGAGCGAGCGATCGCGCGATCGATCCTTGGCGGAGTCGCCCTGCCGCTCGAGGCGCTTCCCTATGCTGATCCGACCGCAGCGCCGGGCGCAATCGGACCCGAGGCGGGTGAGTCCCTGACCGGGCCGGCGCACTGGGACGACCTCGATGATGCACACGGGTGGAGCGGAACGCCGCCCTTCGCAAGCGGCGCTGGCTGGTCCGCGTCGATCGCCGTCGTGTGGGTGAATCCCACGGATCCGACCGATGTGCGGACGCTCGAGTCCGGACTCAAACGAATCACGATCACCGTGCGTCGCGGCGAGCGCGTGATCCTTCAGGAGGTGCGCTTCCGTGGCCGCATCTGAGGATCGAACCCTGCACACGCCACGCGACTGGCGGCGAACGCCGTCGCAACGCGGCACTGCGTACCTCTTGGCGGTCGGACTCTCGCTCCTCGTCGCCGTTGTGGCGACGGGAACGCTTCTCGCGACGCGGGCGCGATTCGCCGGCGAGGCGGACGCGGTCGATCTCGCCCGTGTTCGCGCAGCGGCCGAGGGTGCCGTGGCCGTCGCTCTCGCTCGACTCAACACCGCTTCGACCTTCGCGGATGGAACGGTCGCCACCGTACAGTCGGGCAACGCGACGATCGACGGATTGACGATGCGATGGCGCATCGAGGTCACCGAGAGCGCTGCGGAGAAGGGACTGCCGACTTCGCTCATTCGCGTGCAGGCTGATGCGGGTCATGCACGGCGGCGATTCGAGGTCGACGCGATTCCGGCGCGGACTCCGCACTCCGCCTTCGAACTCGCATTGGCGGTCGGAGGCACCCTTGGCTTGGGCGTCGGTTCCACGCTCACCATCGATGCCGGTGATGCCGCGACGGCAGGAACCCTCACCCTCCCGGCCGGGAGCACGCTCAACGGCACCGTCGAGCAGGTCGCAACGGGTTCAGCCGACGAACGGATCGCCCAGCAGCGCACGCTGCTTCGACCGACCATGCCTACCGCGGACCAGATCGCGAGCCTGAAGGCAGCCGGCGAACAGCTCACCGTACCGCTGACGGGTGGAGCGATCGTGCTCTCGAACCTGCTTCTCTCGCCGAGCGCGAATCCCTATGGAGCGCTCAGTCAGCGCGGCGTGTATGTGCTCAACGCCGGCGGGCGCGTCGTGACGATCTCGGGTCTGCGCATCGTCGGAACGCTGATCATCGTCAATCCGGGCGTCGGCTCGATGATCGATCAGGGCATGCTCGGCGAGGCGGCGGTGCCGGGTGCCCCCTGTCTCATCGTCGAGGGTTCCCTCTTTCTCAACGGGCTGGTGCCAAACCTGAATGAGGCGACCGTCAATCTCAACCCGCAGGGAACGCCCTCGCCCTTCGTTGGCGGCACGGTGGACAGCGATGTGAACGATGTCCGTGCGAATCGCTTCCTCGCGCCGGTCGTCGTGACGGGGACGCTTGCGATCGCGGGGACAATTCCATTCGCCGGCCTGGTGGTCGGAGGCGACTGCGCCATCAACGGCACCGTCACCGTCGCACGCGACGATTGGGCGGCATCGTCGCCGCCGCCGGAGTTGCAGGCCGCACGATGGCGCCTCGATCGCTCGACTTGGACCGAGACGCTGCCCTCCGAGTGATGACGCCGAGCGCTGCTTCCTCGACTCCGAGTCGAGGACGGGGCGATAAGTCGGCGCTGGTGCACGGTTCGCTTTCCTCGAGCGGGGCGCCGTGAAGCGCTGCCTCGGAACGACCGATAGCGACTGAGTGGATCATCGCATGACCGGCGATGTCACGCCGTCGATGTTCTGGGCGTCTGCTGGGAGTACCGGATTGTCCTCGCCAACTGTTCCTACGCCATCCGTCGATCCGAGCGGCGCTGTCCGTGCGACGAAGCGCGGCCCCGGCGTGCGCCTGCGCTCCAGCGGACTTCAGCGAGTGACGCTCGCGGCGATCAGCGCTGCCTCGGTCGGCGCCTTCGGCATCGGTTGGTGGCAGCATCACGCCTCATCCGAGTCCTTCCGAACCACGCAGATCGGCACGCTCGAGACGGCGGTGCGCTCCGCAGCCGATGCGGTCGGCTCGCTCGTCGCCGCCGGTGACCTCTCCGGTGCCCGACGGATTCTCGGCGGGCTCGCCCAGGGAGCCGGCGCGACCGAGTGTCGCCTGGAACTCGGCGATGGCGGTGTGCTCGCCGACATCGTCGCGTCGCGCATCACCGCTCGCACGCTTCCCGAGTCATGGCCACAACAGAAGCCCGTCGAGGAGTCCTACGAGATCGTCGACGATCGCATCGTCTTCACGATGCCCGTCTCCTTCGGCGGCGACGAGGGAGCGACGCTGCGCTTCGGCGCACCGCTCCCGATCGGAGCGAGCGAAGCCGATGCGCTCCTGGCGGCCGTGCTCGCGGCGCTCATCGCCGGCGGTGCGGTGGCTGGGGCGATGCTTGTTGGGCGCCGAGCGTTGCGCGATGTGCTTGCGGTCGGAGAGGTGACGGTCGCGGCGGCATCCGGCGAACCGCATCGCGAGGCCCTCACGATCGATGAGCGGTACGGGCCGGTTGCGTCGGCGTGGAACGCGCTCCTCGATCGCGTGGTGGCAAAGGAGCTGCCGCAGGGAACACGCATCTCCGATGGCGAGTCACGAGCCGAGAGCCACGACGGACGCGGCGTCTGCGACACGCTCTGGCATGGCGTTCTCGTCGCCGACGGCGCACGACGCGTGCGCTACATGAACGGCGCGGCTGCGCTTCTCCTCGGCGTGCGGCGCGAGACGGCGATCGGCTGCGATGTGGGCGAACTCGTGCGGCATGGCGAGACGATGGATGTGATCGCACGGGCAACGGCAGGTGACCCGAGCGTGCGGGCGAGCTTTGAACGCATGCCGGAAGGCGGCGGAGATGAGGGAATCCTGCGCTTCAGCGTGCGCCAGTTGCGCTCGCCGGACGGCAGCGATGCCGCCTTCGTCCTCATCGAGGATGTGACGCAACAGCGACTCGCGGAGCGCTCGCATCAGGCCTTCGTCGCCCAGGCGACGCACGAGCTGCGCACGCCGCTCACGAACATTCGCCTCTATGTCGACGAGCTCATCGAGGACGACAATGTCGCACCCGAGGAGCGCGGTCGATGCCTGGAGGTCATCAGCCACGAGTCGCGGCGACTGGAGCGGATGGTCTCCGACATGCTGTCGATCGCCGAGATCGACGCCGGCACGATGCGACTGCATCCCGACGATGTGCGCCTCGAGCCGATGCTGCGGGATCTCGAACGGGACTTCCGCGCCCAGGCCGAGTCCCACCACATCAAGCTCGAGTTCCGCCTGCCGCCGAAGTATCCGACGCTCATGGGCGATCGCGACAAGATCCACCTGACGCTTGCGAATCTCATCGGCAACGCCCTGAAGTACACGCCCGACGGCGGCGCCGTCACGGTCACGCTGCGCATCGGGCCGAACGATGTGCGCTTCGATGTCGCCGACACCGGCCTTGGGATCAGCGAGGAGGAGGTCGAACTCGTCTTCCGCAGCTTCTACCGATCAAAGGACAAGCGCGTCGAGTCGATCACCGGTACCGGTCTCGGCCTCCCGATCGCCCGTCAGATCGCCCGTCTGCATGGCGGTGACATCCTCGTTCAGTCCGCCATCGACAAGGGTTCGACCTTCACGCTCGTCCTGCCGCTGGCCGCACCGATCGCCATGGCGGCCTGAATCGGCCAAACGAATCGCACGCACCTCCCTCGAATCTCTCCCCGATGCAGATCACCGAAACCGAAGCCGGCGCCGTCACCGTGCTCGTCCCGCAAGGGGCGCTCTGTGGCGCTGACGCGAAGGCGTTTCGGGACGCTGCGCTCGACGCGATGCGCCGGCACCGCGGGCGACTCGTCGTCGACGGCTCGGGCGTCCCCTTCGCAGACAGCGAGGGGCTCGAGGCGCTCCTCGAGCTGACCGAGACGCTTGGATCCGGCGGGCGCTCGCTCAAGATCTGCCAGCCAAGCGACACGCTGCGCGAGGCGCTTGAGATCGTCGGGATCGCCGGACTCTTCGAACTCTTCCCCGATGTGAACGCGGCCGTGCGGAGTTTCCTATGACGATGCACGGTGCGAAGCTCAGGCTGGGCGAAGAGCTCGTCCGCATGGGGGCGATCACGCCGCAGCAGCTCGAGAAGACTCTGGCCTCGCAGCGGGCGACGGGGCGGCGTCTGGGCGAACTCCTCGTCGAGCAGGAACTCGTGCCGCCCGCGGCGATGCTCGAGGCGATCGCCACCTGTCTCGGCGTGCCGCATGTCACGCTGCGTCACGGCCTCATCGACCCGCCGCTCCTGAAGCTGATCGGCGCGGAAGAGGCGGAGCGGCTCCACGCATTGCCGCTCTTTCGCGTGCGCGGCACGCTTACCGTTGCGATGGCCGAGCCGCAGTCGCTCGCCGCGGTCGACCGTCTTGCCCAGCTCACCGGATGTCGCATCCGGCCGGTGCTCGCCCTCGAGGCGAACATCCGCGAGTTCATTCGCAAGTATGCGTCGGGTCAGGTGAGCGTCGATGCGTTCCTGACCTCGCTCGCCGAGTCCGATGTCGAGGTGATCGAGCGCGAGGCCCAGGACGAGGGGCCGATGACCGACCTCGACCGGATGGTCGAGGGCAGTCCGATCGTCAACCTCGTGAATGTCGCGTTCCTCACCGCGGTGCGCGATCGGGCGAGCGACATTCATATCGAACCGGACCGGAAGGGAACGCGCATTCGCTATCGCATCGACGGCACGATGCGCGATCTCATGCGTCCGCCGCCGGGTCTGCACGCGGCGATCGTTTCGCGCGTGAAGGTCATCGGTCGCATGGACATCGGCGAGAAGCGCCTGCCGCAGGAGGGTCGCGTGCGCATCGTCGCCGAGGGGCGCGAGATCGACCTGCGCCTCTCGAGCATGCCGACGCTGCTCGGCGAGAAGATCGTCGCGCGTCTACTCGACAAGTCGAATCTTCGGATTCGCATGTCCGACCTTGGACTTCGGCCTGAGGCGCTCACGACCTTCACGCGCGTCCTGAAGCAGCCGCACGGGCTCGCCCTCGTGACCGGTCCGACCGGCAGCGGCAAGACGACGACGCTCTACTCCGCGCTCGACCTTGTGCGGAGTCCCGAGGTGAACATCGTCACCGTCGAGGATCCCGTCGAGTATCAGCTTGATCTCATCAATCAGATCCAAGTTCATGATGCGGTCGGGCTGAGCTTCGCGCGGGCGCTGCGCAGCATTCTTCGCCAGGATCCGGACATCATCATGGTCGGCGAGATCCGCGATCAGGAGACGGCCCGCGTCGCCGTGCAGGCTGCGCTCACCGGGCATCTCGTCCTCGCGACGCTCCATACGAATGACGCGCCGAGCACGCCCGCCCGACTCGCCGACATGGGCATCGAGAACTACCTGCTCTCGAGCGCGATGACCGGCGTCGTCGCCCAGCGTCTGGCCCGCACGATCTGCGCCGGGTGCGCGACCAAGTACTTTCCGAGCGAGCAGGTGCTCGCGGACGCCGGGCTCTCCGCAAGCGTCGGCCAGCCCTTCCGCAAGGGAGGCGGCTGTCGCCTCTGCCACAACACCGGCTTCAAGGGGCGCGTCGGCGTCTACGAGGTGCTCGAGGTGACGCCCGAGATTCAGCGGCTGGTCTATCGCGGTGCGCCGGCCCATGAGATCCGCATCGAGGCCCGACGACTCGGCATGTTGACGCTGCGCGACGAGGGCGTGCGGCTGGCGCTCGAGGGGCGAACGAGTCTCGAGGAGGTCCTCCGCGTCACCCGTGACGAGAACGAGGAGCATGGTGAGATGCCGATCGAGCCGGAAGGATCGGCGGACGGAGCGGAGGCTCTCGAGACCGTAGCACTTGCTACGGATGCTTCGGGCGCCGCTGAGGCGACGCGGAGGGACGCCGCATGAAAGTCGCCTACGAGGGATTCACGATCGACGGACAGGCCGTCAGCGGCACGCTCGTCGTCGAGCATCGCGATGGGGCCCGCAAGCAGCTTCGCGAGCAGGGGATCTTCGTCACGCGCGTCACCGACGCCCGCGAGGCGGCGGCGAGCGCTGGTGCGAAGGTGCCGCGCGAGGTCCTTGCCGCACTCCTGCGCCAGCTTTCGATTCTCATCTCGACGGGCACGCCGCTCGTCGAGGCGCTCACCGCGATCGAGCGACAGGCTGAGGATCCGCGCTGGGCGTCGGTCGTCGGCGAACTGCGTCGCCGCGTCGAGGAGGGCGCTGCGTTCTCCGATGCGATGGGGGCGATGCCGCATGTCTTCGATCCGATCTGCCGGACCATGGCCGCGGCGGGCGAATCGGCGGGCATTCTCGACCGCATGCTCGGTGACCTCGCCGAGGTCTACCGGCGGCAGGCGCGCGTGCGCAAGGCCGTCATCGGCGCGCTCGCCTACCCGGTCATCGTGATCGTCGCTGCGCTCGGCGTCCTCGTCGCCCTTGTGACGATCGTCTTGCCGAAGTTCAAGACGATGTTCGATGCGATCCAGGTGCCCATTCCCGCACTGACGGCAGCACTCATGGCCTTGGGCGATGCGGTGCGCGAACACTGGATCATCACCCTGACCCTCGCGGCATCGAGCGTCGTCGGTCTCGTTCTCGCAGCCCGATCTTCGACGCTGCGCCAGCGCTTCATCGCCGCAACGCTCCGCATGCCGGTGGTCGCGCCGGTGGTGCGGGCCATCGCGACGGCCCACTTCGTGCGCTGTCTCGGACTTCTCCTCGAGTCGCGCGTGGCGCTCCTCGATGCCCTGAAGCTCACCTGCGATTCGATGTCACATCCCTCGTATGTCGCGCTGCTCGAACGGGCTCAGGCTGCCGTTTCGCATGGCGAGCCGCTCTCCGCCGGTCTCGACGATCCTCGCTGCATCGCACCGAGCGTGCGACAGGCGATCGCGAGCGCCGAGCGTTCCGGTCGGCTGGGCATGGTGCTGACGCAGCTTGGCAAGCATCTCGACGAGGACAACGAGACGGTCGTGCGCGGCATCGCCCGCAGCGTGGAGCCGGTGCTGCTGGCGGCCCTCGGCATCGTCATCGGGCTTGTCGCGATCAGCCTCTTCCTGCCGCTCTTTGACATCGCCGCATCGGCGAGCGGAGGCGGATCATGATGCGGCGCCATGAGGCTCCGATCGGCATCGATCTCGGCTCGGCTGCGCTCGGCGCCGTGCAACTCGGGCCGCGCGGACGGAGCGTCGAGGCGGCGATCGAGCTGCCGCGACGCGGCGATGGCCTCGATCTCAACGGCGAGATCGCTCGACTGGTCCGCGTGATGGCCCGCCAGGGATTCCGGGACGGACCGGTGATCGTGGGACTCCCCGATCACGATGTCACCGTGGCCGAGCTCACGCTGCCGACCGCGTCGAGCGGCGCGCCGCTTGACGACATCGTCGCGGCCCAGCTCGCCCGCATCTGCCAGGCCGATCCGTCGACGCTCGAGTGCGGATGGTGGGCGACCGATGCGACGAGCGCGACGGCGACGACGCGCTCGCTCGCAGCGGCAGTGCCGTGGTCGGTCGCGGATTCGATCGCCGAGGCGTTCGATCGCGCCGGACTGGAGGTCGCGGCGATGGAGGCGCGACCACTCGCGATCGCCCGCGCCTGTCGCATGATCGCGCAGCCCGGGCTCGAGGTCGTGATCGACCGTTCAGCGCCGCTGCCGATCATGATCGTGCTGGAGCGGCAGGAAGTGAGCTATGTGCGGCCCTTCACGCGGCCCGCAGCGCGGACGGGCATCGATGAGACGCCGCAGGCATTGAGCGTCGAGGCCTTTCTCGCTGAGCTGCGACTGACGCTCGGCTACCTCTCCCATCGGCATCCGACCGAGTCGGTGGCACGCATCCTCCTCGCCGGCAGCGAGCGCGACCTGATGCCGATCTCGGAGACGCTGACCTACACCTGGGACCTGCCGGGCGAGATGCTGCGACTCGACGGCCTCGCCCAACTGCCCGAGCGACTCGGCTGCGGCGGCCCTGGCCTCGTGCCGGCGCTTGGACTCGCACTGCGCGGGAGGGCCGCGTGAGCGCATCGATCAATCTTCTTCCGCGTGCCCGTCGCGGCGCGAACGCCCGACGACGGGCGATGCGACGGTGGTCGCTCTGGGGTGCCCTCTGGTGCACGCTGCTCGCCGCCGGTCAGGCGATCGCCCTTTCGGCGCGAGCGAGCGACGAGGGCGTTCCGCTCGAGCGCGAGATCGCTCTCCTCGTCGACGAGAAGGTGCGGCTCGAGGCGGAACTCCTCGGCATCGAACAGGCGATCGAGCGCGACGCCCGGTCGCTGGCCGCGGCCCGCGCGATCGTCGACCATCCGGACTGGAGCGCGCTCTTGACCCGTGTGGTGGGGGCGCGGGTGCCGTCGATGGTCTTCCGACGCTGGTCCCTCGAGCGCGGCGCGAACGAATCGCTCGCCCTGCGCATGGAAGGGACGGTGCCGACCCTTGCTGGACTGACGGACTTCGCTTTGGCGCTCGAGTCGCTGGGCGTTTTCCGTCGCGTGCACATCGAGCGCGCCCAGAGCGAAGGCGAACGAAGCGGCGGCACAGCGGACCAGACGGCGCGGCGCATCCAGTTCTCGATCGAGGCGCTCCTGATCGCTCCGACACCACCGGCGAAGCAGGGCGAACGGGAGGGGGCACGATGAGCGGAGGTCGACTCTCTGACACGCTCGTCGTGCATGGCTGTGGCGCTGCGGCGCTCCTCGCCCTCGGCGCAGCATGGTTTCTGGTCGGCGTGCGTCCGCTCTTGAACGAGCGCGAGCGGGCCACACAGCTTGCCGACGAGGCTCGCGTCGCCCACGAGGCGGTGCAGACGCTCGTGCAGCGCCGCGATGCTCGCCGCGAGGACAGGGAGCGCATCGAGCGCGAGCTCGCGTCGATGACGGTGCGGTTGCGGCCGGCGACGGCCGTGAACGCCCAGCTTGCCGAGCTCACGAAGCTGGCCGAGCGACATCGGCTGCGCGTGGATCGGATCGAACCGGGAGCGCCGCAGGACACGCCGCTTGCCGTGCGCGTGCCGCTCAGCCTCGCCGGGCGCGGCGCGTCCCCCGATGCGGTGCGATTCCTCGCTGATCTGCGCTCGCGGTTTCCGGACATCGCCGTCGATGCCTTTGAAGTGTCGGCGGGAACGGGCGAGGTGGACGCGGCGATCCGGTTCGACTGTGTGTGGTATGCCGATCGGAGCGGCGAACGGCGGGCGGTTGCGAAGGAAGCGCCGTAAGTTCGCTTGGCGAACGGCCCGTCGTTTCGTCCACTCCCTGACATGCCCTGGGGACTCTCGACACAGCGCGCCGTTTCGCTCTCGATTCTCGGTCTGGCGATCGCCGGTCTCTGCGTCGACCGACTCCTGCTCGCCGAGGGCGGCGCGGAGGCGGAGGGCGAAGCGGCCGATCTCCTCGTCGCTCCGGCTGCGGACGCCCCGTCGAGCCCTTCGTCTGCCGCAGCGGCATCGCCGTCCGCTGCAACGCGTGAGGCCGCTCCCAGCGTCTCCCCCGAGGCCGCCCGCATGGCCGAGCTCTCGCATGCGTTACGGGGCATCAGGATCGATCAGGGCACGCTCGAGACGCTGCCCGAGGCGTTTGATGTCGCCCGACCCGTTGTTGCGGAGCAGCCGCTCGTCGCAGCGCCGCCGCCGCCACCCATGTCGGATCCGCCGTTCGTTTCGGCAGTCCTGAGCGGGACGCTGCCGCAGGCGATCGCGGGAGGGCGAGCGGTCGCGATCGGCGATCGTGTCGACGGCTGGACGATCGTCGAGCTTGGGGCAGGTCGCGTCCTGTTCGAACAGGATGGTCGACGGGTGGAGCGCGTGGTGCCGCAGCCGGACCTTGCCGCATTCGCGCCACGAGCGCTCGTCAGTCGTCCGATATCGGGCTCTTCGAAGGTCCGAAGCGCTTCGGCGACAGGCTGTTCGAACGAAAACTGAGACGCATCACCGAAGCTCCCGCCGCGTACGGTCGATGAACCCTGCGCGCTGATCCCTCCGGATCGCGCGTCCGTTCCTTTCGGGAGGCCCCATGTCGTTCCTGTCGAAGCGTCTCCGCGGCAATCGCGCGTTCAGCCTGATCGAGCTCGTCATCGTCATCGTCATCATCGGCGTGCTCGCCGCCATCGCGGTGCCGCGCCTCAGCCGCGGCGCCACAAGCGCCGGCGAGAACGCACTCGCCGCGAACCTCGCTGCGATGCGGAGCGCCGTCGAGCTCTTCTACGCCGAGCATGGACAGACCTATCCTGCCCTCGCCGACTTCGAGAACGCCCTCACGAAGTACTCGAACGCGGCCGGAACGACCTTCGGTGACCGGAACACCGGCACCGGCGTGATCTATGGTCCCTACCTGCGGGCCGTGCCACCGCTTCCGGTCGGCGCCAACAAGGGGAAGACCGGTGCGGTCGCAGCCCTCGGCGACGATGGCGGCTGGGTCTACGACGCGACGAAGGGGACGATCAGGGCCAACTGCGCCGACTCCGAAGTCGACTCGAACGGCAAGAAATACAATACATATTGATGCCCCTTCGGGATGGCGTCGGTATCGAAGGACAAGCGACGGACGCCTCTCGTGGGGCGTCCGTCGTTCATAGCAAGCCGGCCCCAGGCGAACCCAAGCGAACCCAAGCGAACCCAAGCGAACGACAGGGGAAGTGCGTCGTGCGAAGGGGATTCAGCCTCATCGAGCTCATCATCGTGATCGCGATCATCGGCGTGCTCGCCGCGATCGCGGTTCCGCGGCTCAGCCGAGGCGCGACGACCTCGGCGGAGAGCTCGCTCGCCGCGAATCTCGCGGTGATGCGCAAGGCGATCGATCTCTTCGCGATCGAACATGGCGGGACCTTTCCGCCGCTCCTCAAGTTCAAGCCTGCAATGCTCGGCTACTCCGATGCGACCGGCACCAAGTTCGGCGGACGCGACTCCTCGAACGGCCTGATCTTCGGTCCCTATCTTCGGGCGATCCCGCCGCTGCCGGTCGGAGCGGAGGCCGGGAAGAACGATGTCGTCGCGGCGATCGGTGACGATGGCGGGTGGGTCTACAACCCGCTCACCGGCGAGATTCGCGCGAACTGCAAGCCGGCCGAGGTGGACTCGAAGGGCAAGCCCTATCGGGAGTATTGAACGCAGCGCTGCATGCGACGCGCTGCCTTGATCACTCCCAACTGCCGAGGAGAAGCGCGAGATCCGACGCGCTCACCATGCAGTCGCCGTCGAGGTCGGCGACGCACTCGTCGCAGTCGCCGCAGGCTCCCCAGGCACCGAGCAGGGTGCCGAGATCGGCCGCGTCCACATCGCCGTCGCAGTCGAGGTCGCCGGTCGTGCAGGGCGGCGCAATGCTGTTCACGACGAGCGTGACGGTGTGGTTGCGATAGAGAACGCTGAAGGTGCCGGGACCGACGACGGAGGCAAAGGCGCCGCTGATCTGGCTTCCGGCGACGATCGTGAAGGATGTCCCGACCACGGGTTCGAAACCATCCGCGAAGGCCACCTTGAGCGTTCCTGCAAGCGTGATGGGCCCGCTGACATCGAGGACATCGAAGTTCACGCCCGGAAGATAGCCGCCGAGCTCGGTGATGAGCGTCGTCTGTGGCGCGAGGGTCATGGTCCCCTCGACGGTGAGCCTGCCGAGCGAGTGGTCGCCGAAGACCGGACCTGGTTCGATCGTGCCTCCGGTCATCGTGACATTCGAATCGATTCGGCCCGAGCCGCGCAGCGCGCCGCCGCTCACCGAAAGGGCGTTTGCGACGATCTCGACCTCGCCGTCGCCGCCGATCGATCCGCCGGTCATCAGCACCGCTTCCTGCGAGCGCAGGAGTGAACCTTCGGCTGCGAGCACATCGCCTGCGTTTGTCCAGTTCGGCGGTCCGACATCCACGATCAGCGGGGCTGGCTGATCGGCGAGGATGGTGCCCTGATTCACGAGCGCGATGGAGTTGTTGCCGAGCGGTCCGCTGCCGCGAATGACATTGTCGACATTGGTCAGCGTCTCGCCGCCATTCCACGCCGCGATGAAGTTGCTGTTCGATCCCTCCATGCGAATCGTGCCGCCGCCGGTGAGCTGCACGCCGGCCGTGGACGCGTTGTCGACATACAGAATGGTGCTGGCGTTCGATGCGAGGAGTCGAATCTCGCCGCGATTCTCGATCGCGTCGAAGAAGCGAATGCTCGACCCGTTCGGAACCTCGAGGACGCCGTCGAGCGTCAGCGGCAGGCTGTTGCCGTCACCCTGGAACGAGGACTGCGCGATTGCCCGCATGACGCCGGTGCCAACGCTCCGCACGAGTCCGCGGTTCATGTGGCACCCATTGAACTGAAGGACGCCGCCATCACGAGCTTCGATGACGCCCGTCTCGCTCGGCTGGTCGAAGGTGCCCGGTTGAAGCCGTAGCGTTCCGCCACCGGTCGCCGCGATCGTGCCGCGGTTGACGAGCGTTGCAGCGGGATCGAGGACAAGCGGATTCGTGGCGTCGGCCTCGATGCGGCCTTCCGCCTCGTTGACGACATTGATCGAGTTGTTGCCGAACGAACCGGCACCGCGGATGAGATTGTCGATGTTGGTCAGCGTCTCGCCGCCGTTCCACGCGGAGATGATGTTGCTGGGGGCATCGCCGAGCGAGAGCGTTCCGCCGCCGCTGAGCTGGACGCCTCCCGTTGCGGCGTTATCGATATAGAACAGGGTCGAAGCGCCAGCGCTGTTCATCCGGATCTCGCCAGTGTTGACGATGCCGTCGACGAAGCGAGGATTGACGCCGTTGGGCACTTCGAGAAGCCCCTCGATCGTCAGCGGCTGACCGGCGCTCGGTGCGATGAAGGAGGTCGTGTTGCCGATCACGCGCACCACCCCCGAACCCACCGAACGGATCAGGCCGCCGACGATCGATGGTCCATTGAGTTCGACAAGGGAGCCGTCGAGCGCTTCGATGACCGAGGTCGCAGCCGAGCCGTCGAAGGTGCCGGGCTGTAGCCGAAGCGTTCCGCCATTCACCGCCCGCATCGCGCCGGCGTTCGTCAGCGTGGATGCCGGATCGACGATGAGCCGATTCGCTGCGTCCGCCTCGATGCGCCCGGCGACCTCGTTCACGATGTTGATGCTGTTGTTGCCGAGCGACCCTGCGCCGCGCAGGAGATTGTCGATGTTGCGGAGAACCTCTCCGCCATTCCAGGCCGAGACGATGTTGTTCGGCGAGTCGGAGAGGGCGAGCGTTCCGCCGCCCGTCAGGCGCACGCCGTCGGTCCCGGCGTTGTCAACATAGAAAATCGTGCTCGCGTTCGTCGCAAGGAACTCGATCACACCCGTGTTCTGAATGGCATCGACGAAGCGAGGATTGATGCCGTTCGGGACCTCAAGCACCCCGTCGATCACGAGTCCCGTGCCGTTCGGCGAGCCCTGCAGCGATGTCGTGTTGCCGATCACGCGAATGCGTCCGGCGCCTTCGGTCACGAGCCTGCCGTTGAGGAGGAGGCAGGCGTTCAGTTCGACGAGCCCCATGTCCTTCGCGCGGATCTGAGCGAAAGGCGCGCTGGAGTCGTAGGTCGCCGGTTGAAGGCGAAGCGTACTGGCGGCTTCTGCGATGAGCGACGACTGGTTGAGGAAGCTCGCGGCCGGATCGAGGATGAGCGGCGATGCGGCGTTCGCCCGCACCGCAAAGGGCTGCCGGAGCTCGAAGTTGAGCGAGTTGTTCCCGAGTGAGCCGCCGCCCTCGATGAAGGTTTCGGCGATGACGAGTTCGCCGCCGCTCCAGCCGGCCATGATCGCCCCTGGACCGACGAGCTGTGTGGTGCCGCCGCCGATGAAATGATGCGAACCGTTGATGTAGAGAATGGCGGTGTGATCGACGCGCAGCCGACCGTAGTGCTGAATGGTTCCGTTCGCGTGCTTGGCGCCGGGATCGAATCGCAGCCAGGTGCCCGGCGTGACGGCCATCAGGCCTTCGCTCGTGCCCGGGGAGATCGTGAATGGCGAATCGATGCCCTGCGTCCCGATCGTGCGCATCTCGCCGCCGGGGAGGATCGCGATCTCGCCGACATCGAAGTTGCTGTTCGAGACCCGCACGAGCCCCTGGACCTGGAACGAGGTCGGGCAGATCCAGGTGCTCGAGGTGAGATCGAGCTGTCCGGCAAGCACTTTCGAGCAGCAGGAGAGCGGGTTGTTGATCAGGACATGCATCGTGCGACCGGTGCAGACCATGGTCGTCGCGGGCGCGGTGAGCGTGAACGCCTCGATCGTCGGATTCACATCGACGGTGATGAGCGAGCCGCTCGTGATCAGGACGGCGTCGGCTGGCGTCGGAACGGCATTGCCCGACCAGTTGAAGAGTGAACTCCAGACGCCCGGGGCATCCGCCGTCCAGGTCACGATCTCGCCTCCGGCAAGCGCCGGCGCGGTGAGCAGGATGGTCGAAGCGAGCAGAAGGGGACGGATCGAGCGAGTCGCGGCGGGGCGCATGGGGGGTACCTCTCCGCTCCCCGATGGGAAGGGCTCCTCCGGGCGGACAGGCGAACGCGGAAAAATCGGTGGAATGTGCCGTTACCGACCGAGGACCCGCTCAGCGATCGTCCGGAGCCGCGCGGCGGCCCGTTCGCTGGCCTTGCGGGCGGTATCGACGGAGAGCCCGAGTCGGCGGGCCTGCTCGTCGATCGCAACGCCCTGTGCGGCCCAGAGCATCAGATCGCGGTCGCGGGGCAGGAGGAGGGCGAGGGCCTTGGTCATCAGCTCGATGTCCTCGCGGCGCTGGGCGAAGGTGCGTGGTCCGATCGCTGTCGCCCGCGGTGCGTCGCCGCCGGAGCCGGTCAGCCTGAGCAGCGCACCGCCATGCCGACGGATCGCGAACCAATGGTCGCGGCGTCCGTGGAGATGGCGTCGGGCGATCTGGCCGAGCCACGCGCGAAAGCCCTCTTCGCCGCGCCACGCAAAGCCCTCGAGGGACTGGAGCGCCGCCTGCTGCATCCCAAGGACAAGGTCCTCGACCGACTCGAAGCGAAGGAGAGCGGCGCCGGCATCCGCGCGGGCAATAGTCGCAAGATAGGGGGCGGCGCTCGCGATGCGCTCGCGCAGCGCTGCGTCGGAAGGAATCATCGCCCCGCCTCGCTGCTCGGTTCGGCGAGGCGAACGACGAGTCGAAGGCCGCTCACATCCGATGGCGAGGAACTCGGCAGGCCATTTCCATAATGCACTTCGAAGCTATCGGGATCGCCGAATGCCCACGAGCCGCCGACGCGACGGCGATGGCCGACATCCTCGCGCCACCACGAATCAACATATTCGGCGACGCTGCCGGCCATATCGTGCACGCCGTGTATTGATTCATCGATCGGAAAGCTCTGAACGGACGATGGGGTCGGCTTCGGGAACGCGAAGACCGAGCTCGTCCACTTCGGCCGCCACCGATTGCCGAAGATCCATCGACCGGCAGCGGGCCCGCCGGTCGCGGTGAGCCACTCGTCGTAGCTCGGGATCGCGTAGCGCCACGGCTCGCCCTCGCGGATCGCCCGCGCGTTGCGCCAGGCAACATAGGCAACGGCATCGTCGAACGAGAGGCCGAGGGCGGGCCACTCCGCCGACCAGTCGCTCGGCAACGCGAAGGTTCCATCGGCCGCTCGCGGGCAGTGCACCCCCTCGGTCACGCTCCGCGGAACACGCAGAAATCCGCCCGCCGCGTCGATCTCAGCAAGCGTCGCGGGATCGTTCACGAACTCCAGCCACTCCGCGACGGTGACCTCGCAGCGCATGATCCAGGTCGGCGGGCCGGCGATCGGAAGGAGCGCACACGCCGGCGGCCAGCGTTCGATCGGCGGCAAGGTCAATCGAAGCGTCGGATGGTCACCTGGCGCGATCGTGATCGGCTGCCGGATCGCACCGCCGTCTTCGCCTTCGGCCACGACGACATAGGCTCCCGGCGCGAGATCGGCGAGGGCGTGAACGGAGCGGCTCGCGTCAAAGGGAACCCTCGCTTCCGGGACGCGCGGCAGCGGACGCGTGCTGATGCGACAGGTCGAGGGAGCGACCTCGGCGGGCCCGAGCGTGATCGTCAGGAGAGCATCGTCGCGGAGAACGCGAGCTTCGCCGCCGCGGGCGATCGCCTGCGCGACCGGCGCCATGCCCGCGTGTCCAGCGATCTCGCGCACCGCTCGGCCGTTGAGCGCGAGGAGAAGATCGCCGCGTCGGAGCCCCCCATCCGAGCCCGTCGCCTCGGCGGGCCCATTCGCCGACACCTCGACGACCCAGGCGTCGGGCTCGAGGTGCCGCGTCGCACCGCCGACCGGCAACGCCAGCGTCCGCGCCTCGCGCGGTGGGGTCAGGTCGCTGCCGTCGACGATGCGATAGAGAAAGACGCGCGCAACGGTGGGATCGCCCGCCACGGTGATCGAACCGGGCGCGCTCAGGGCCGCGGTGAGCGTTCCGTCGTCATCCTGCTCGGCGACGAGCTGCGCGAAGAGCGCTCGGGTCGTCTCGTCCTGGGCGCGGCGGGCCGCATCATGGCGCACGCGATAGAGCTCGGCGCGCGTGCGACGGACCTCCTGCGGCCGTGCCCCGAGCCGTTCGGCCACCATGAGCAGCTCGCTTCCGCGATCGAGACTCGCCGCAGCGTCGCGACGACGGAGTTCGACCTCGCGCTCGAGCTCCGCGACATCGCGATCCTCCTCGTCGGAGAGGTATCGGGCGATCCGCTCACGGCTGAGTCGCTCGTAGCGCAGCTCGCGTGCGGCCCGCTCGCTCGCCTCGTCGTCGGCGCGGGCGATGAGCGATCGCGCCTCCGCAAGTGCAGCGAGCGCTTGGGCTGCGCGGCGTCGCTCCTGCGTTCCGTACTGAATGATCACGGTGGCGACGAGCGTGGTCGCGGCGACGGCCACCGCCGTCGAGCGAATCGGCCTGCGGCGGATCCAACGCATGGCGCGCTCGCCGACGGTCATCGGGCGGGCGCGAATCGGCCGGAACGCGAGGAGCGCGAGGAGGTCGTCGCGCAGCTCGGCCGCGCTCTGATAGCGGCGATCGGCCTGCTTCGCGATCGCCTTCGTCACCACCGTATCGATATCCCGCGCCACATCCGGACGAAGCGAGCGGAGCGACGGCGGATCTTCGGTGAGGATTTGCTGAAAGAGCGCTTCGAGCGAATCGGCCTGATGCGGCGGACGACCGACGAGCGACTCCCACAGCACGATGCCGAGGCCGTAGACATCGCTGCGCGGATCGTCGTCGCTCGCCCCTTCGCCGCGCTTGCCGATGCGCTCAGGCGGCATCGCGTAGGGCGAACCGACGAATCCCTCGGTCAGCGTGCCGCCATGCGCGGAGCGATCGCGGGCGATGCCGAAGTCGGCGAGGAGGACGCGGCCGTCTTGGGCGACGAGCACATTCGAGGCCTTCACATCGCGATGGACGATGCCCGCGGCGTGCGCAGCCGCGAGGGCATCGGCCAACGCAGCGCCATACCGAAGCACGGTCGTGGTCGGCATCGGCGATCGGTTGGCGAGCGCTTCGCGCACCAGATCGTCGAGCGACCGGCCACGGATCAGTTCCATCGCGATGTAGCGCACGCCCTCATGCTCGCCGGCTGCGTAGATGCGGATGATGCCCGGATGCTCGAGCTTCGCGATGGCTCGGGCCTCGCGGTCAAAGCGGGCCCGGGCGGTCGTCGTGTCCGCCGTTTCGGGGCGGAGGATCTTGAGGGCGACCTGTCGGCCCAAGGCGAGTTCCGTCGCCTCGTAGACGACGCCCATACCGCCCGCGGCGAGCCGCCGATCCACGCGGAAGCCGCCGATGGTCGCGCCAATGAGTCGATCGTCACGCCGGGGTGCCGACGCCGCGTGGAGTGCGCCGAGGCTGCGCTCGAGTTCGGGGTCGAACACGCCGCGGGCCTTGAGAAACGCGGCGGGATCGACAACCTCTCCCGCGGCGAGCATCGCGAGATACGCGTCGTAGGTCGCCTCGCGCTCGTCCTGGTGCGATGCGTCGGCGGGGCCCATGCGGTCGTTGTATCACGGCGGCGGTGGGGACGACCATCCGCCCGAGCGCCGCATCATCCGATCCGCTCGGCCAGCCAGCCGCGCACCGAATCGATCGCGATGCGCTCCTGGGCCTGCGTATCGCGATGGCGGACGGTGACGGTGTTCGTGGTGAGCGACTCGCCGTCGATCGTGAAGCAGTAGGGGGTGCCCGCCTCGTCCATGCGCGCGTACCGCTTGCCGATCGACTGCTTCTCGTCCATGTCGACGGTCCAGGTCTTGCGCAGGTCGCGCCACAGCCGTTCGGCGACCTCGGGCATGCCGTCCTTGTTGACGAGCGGGAAGATCCCGGCCTTGGTCGGCGCCATGCGCGGGTGGAACTTCATGTAGACCTTGCTCGCCCGGCTCTCGTCGGGCGTGTAGGCCTCGCAGAGAAGGGCGAGCGTGCCGCGGTCGGCGCCGGCGGACGGTTCGATCACATGCGGGAAGTAACGCTCGTTCTTCTCCTGATCGAAATACTTCATCTTGTCGCCCTTGCCGCAGTGCGTCGCATGGGCCTTGAGATCGAAGTCGGCGCGGTGGGCGATGCCCTCCAGCTCGCCGTAGCCCGGATCGGTGAAGGGGAACTTGTATTCGATGTCGCTCGTGCCGGCGCCTTCCTTCGCGTAGTGGGCGAGCTCGTCGCGGTCATGTTCGCGAAGCTGAAGATTCGAGCTCGTCAGGCCGATCGACTGCCACCAATTGAAACGATAGTCGCGCCAGAACTTGTACCACTCGTTCGCGGTCTCGGGCCTGATGAAGAACTCGATCTCCATCTGCTCGAACTCGCGGCTACGGAAGGTGAAGTTGCGCGGCGTGACCTCGTTGCGGAAGGCCTTGCCGATCTGGGCGATGCCGAAGGGAACCTTCACGCGGCTCGTGTCGACGATGTTCCAGAAGTTCGCGAAGATGCCTTGGGCCGTCTCGGGACGGAGATAGGCCTTCGAGTTCTCGTCACGCACCGCGCCGCAGTGCGTCTCGAACATGAGATTGAACATGCGCGGCTCGGTGAGCGTGCCCGGTTCCTTCGCGTGCGGTCCGACCGCGCGGGCTCGGTCATCGGCGGTCAGCGCGACGAAGGGGCGGCGGACATGCACCGTCGGATCGAGGGCGTCGCGGCGCTCGTACTTCGCAAGGCTTCGCTCCGACTTGGCCATCTGCTCCTCGTCGCCGTCGACATAGACATAGAGCCGTGCGTCCGGTGCGGTCGACCCGAGGACGGCGAGGTGATCGGCGCGATAGCGCTCCTTCGATTCGCGACAGTCCACCATCGGGTCGTTGAACCCGCCGACATGGCCGCTTGCGACCCAGGTCTTCGGATTCATGATGATCGTGCAGTCGACGCCGACCATGTCGATCGGGTTTCCGTCGGGCCCGAGGAGCTCGCGGTGGACGATGTCGTTCCACCACGCGTTCTTCAGATTGCGCTTGAGCTCGGAGCCGAGCGGACCGTAATCCCAGAATCCGTTGATGCCGCCGTAGATCTCGGAGGACTGAAAGATGAAGCCGCGGCGGCGGCAGAGGGACACGATGTCGTCCATTCGGCTCATGGGGAGGGCTTTCGCGAGAAAGGGCGATTCGAAAAGAGCGGAGATGGTACCGTTTCCTGCCGGAATCCGCGGCTCGACGATGACCGTTGGGGCCCGGGCCGACTGGAGGACGCATGCACGGATCGATGGGCTTTGACGGACGCGGCGTGGTGGTGACGGGTGGATGTGGCGCGCTCGGCTCGGCCGTCGTCCGTCGCCTGCTCGCCCTGGGAGCGACCGTCCATGTGCCCTGGTTCTTCGAGGGCGAGGTGGCGACCTCGGGACTCGGCAAGGGCGTTTCCCTCACCCGCGTCGATCTCTGCGACGAGGCGTCGGTCACGCGCTATTACGCGTCGTTGGGCGGGCTTTGGGCGTCGATCCATGTCGCCGGCGGCTTCGCGATGGCGCCCGCGGTTGAGACGACGAAGACCGAGTTCGAGCGGCTTTTCGCGATGAATGCGACGACCGCGTTTCTCTGTTCGCGTGAGGCCGCGCGGCGCATGTCGGGCGGTGGGCGCATCGTGCAGGTCGCGGCCCGACCGGCGGTGCGACCGGTCGGCGGGATGGTCGCCTACTCCGTCAGCAAGGCCGCGGTCGCCGCGATGACCGAAGCGCTCGCCGAGGAATGGCGTTCGCGGGACATCCTCGTCAATGCGGTGCTTCCCTCGATCATGAACACCGCCGCGAATCGGGCGGCGATGCCCGACGCCGATCACGCCGCGTGGCCGACCGTCGAGGCCGTTGCCGAAACGATCGTGTTTCTCGCGTCGCCGGCAAACGCCGTCACCTCTGGTGCGCTCGTGCCGGTGTACGGGCGCGCCTGACGCGTCGTCGCGCAGGGTTGTCGATCGGGTTCGATGGGGGTCATGGCGATACGATGGGCGCTCGACCGACTGCGGTCCAGCGAAAGCGAAGGGGCTCCCATGGCACGCAAGCGAAAGAAGCGAAAGAGTGAAAAGCCGCAGGCTGCCTCGAAGCGAGCCGCGCCGCCGTCTGGGCAGGTGAAGGCGAAGGCCAAGCCCAAGCCCAAGCCCAAGGCCAAGGCCAAGGTGAAGGTGAAGCGACAGGCGGTCGAGCGGCCAACGCGGCGCGGTGTCCGACCGGTCCGCAGCGTGCCAGCGCCGTCGAACCCACCGCCACCGCCGGCCGAGCCGGAACTCGTCATCGAGGCCGAGGTCGCCACGCCGCAGGCGGCGCCGGATCGGCCGAGCCCCTTCGATCAGCGAGCGCGACGAGCGAACGCGGCAACCCTCCCGTGGATCCTGCTTGACGAGGGCTTCTCGGCGCAGGGCGGGATCGAAACGATCGACGCCGCAGCGATGGCGCGACTCCGCGCCCATGTCCTTCGCCTCAAGGGGGGACGCTTCGGTGGAGGTGATGCCTTCGTCTCGCTGCCCGCCGATGCCGACGCGCTCGTCCATGAGCATCTGCACGATTGGATCGCCCACGGCACCGATCAGGGCGATGGCGTCGCCCGCGTCGTTCTCGTGGCCCACGACATCATGGAGTCCGAGGCCACGACCCTTCGGCTCGCTCGTCATCACGCCGGCTGGTGGCTTGCCAATGGCGTCTATCCCATTCACATCATCTGGGAATCGGGACTTGGCGACACGCTGGAGGAAATGACCGCTTCGGCGGCGGCGCGGGCGCTTGGCACGCGCGATGCGGCCGAAGCCGGCGTCGATCCGATTCTCGAGGGATCGCTCAGGGCTCTCGGCGCGCCGATCCTCTGGTCTGGCGCGAAGCGCGGCGCCGAACGGGCCTTCGACGGTCACGCGGGCGGGCCGGAGGAGGGAGGCGGACGCCAGCTACTTCGCAGCCTGAAGCGCGTGATCGACGCGTCGACGCGGCCGGTCGAGGTGCATCTCGTCGGGTTCGGTACGGGCTCGCTCTTCATGGCCCAGGCGATTCGGGCGATGGCCACCGAGGCGCTTGGACTCGTGCGCACGCTTGCGTTGGCGGCCCCTGCGCTTTCGATGCGCGACTTTCGGAGTGACATCGCCCCATTCGCCGGCTTTGCGGTGCGTCGCCTTGCACTCTTCACCCTGGCTCGTGACCTGGAGCGGGCATCGAGCTTCGGAAGCTACCGACGCTCGTTTCTCTCGCTGCTGCGCGGCGCGCTCGAGGAGGAGTCGCCTGCGGAACTGCTCGGACTCGAGGAGAGCATGCGACGGACGCCGGATGTGGCCCACCTCTTCGGCCTCGGCGGCGCCCGCGGCGCGCCGGGCGAGGTCCATTTCGCCGGCATCGCACCCGATGTGACCGAGGCAACGACGCTCGCTGCGTTCGACGACGATCGTGCGACGCTGAACAGCATGCTGCGCCGCGTGCTCGACCAGCCGGAGGGGGGCATCGTGAGCTATCGCCCGCTTGGCGAGGGGCAGCACGCGGCACCGCCGCCGACGGCTGACTTCGAGCGGCGGCTGACGAGCGAACTCGATCGGCGCGGCATCGATTGGGCGTGGATGCGTTCAAAGTTGGGCGGCGGATCCGTGCAGGAGTCCGCGGCCGCGCCCGCTTCAGAGACCGTCTCGGGCAGCGAAGAGAAGCCGGAATCGGATGCGGCACCGGAGTCCGGTGCGACCGAGAGCGCTCCGCCGATCGCCGAGGTCGAGTCTGCGAACATCGGCGCGTTGGTCGATGTGGTCCTCGCCCCGGATCGACCGCAGCGCGAGCGGCCGATCCGCCTGACGACGGGACGCTCCGGGCGATGCTCGGCGCTCGCCGTCGGCGTCGACCGCTACGCCGGTCGGCCGCTCAACGGCGCGACCGCCGACGCGCTCCTGTGGAACGAGACCTTCGCTCGCCTCGGCTTCGCGACGCGCGAGCCCTTGCTCGACGCCGACGCGACCCGCGCTGAGATGCTCGTCCAGATCCGCTCGATGCTTGCCGAGGCTCGCTCCGGCGATTCGGTCGCCATCTTCTTTGCCGGCTACGGAACGACCGTGCGCGATCCGTGGGAGGCCGAGGGTGCCGACGCCGCCCTGCATCTCGTCGACGCGCTCGTGCCGGTCGATGGCGATGCCGGCGCCCTCATCATCGGCAGCGATTGGACCGAACTCATCGGCGACGCGGCGGAAGGCGTGCGCGTGACGCTCATTCTCGACTGCTCCTTCGCCGATCGGCGCGATCGTCTCGCCACAGACTGGAGCGCGTCGGCAGCGCTGACGCGCGTCGCCAACGACGAGACCGAGCGAGACACCGACATCGAGCCGCTCCGACGAACCTATCCCTTGAGCGATGTGCAGGCCGCCCGCCATGTCGCGTTCCGTCGGCGGATCGGCCAGGTCGCCCGGCCCGATCGCTGGAGCGACGCCTTTGGCGCTGCTTCCTCTGCTGCCTTCGCCGCAGGGCCGATCGTGATCAGCGCGAGCGCCGCCGACGAGAGCGCATGGGAGCGCGACGGCTACGGCGCCTTCTCACTCGCCGCGACGCGCGTCCTGCGCACCGCGCATGGGCGCGGCGAACTCGATCGACTCTCGCATCGCGCCTTCGTCGAGCGCGTGCGCGAACTGCTCGCCGAGACCGGACAGCGCCCGGAGCTTCACGCGCCGCACGCTGCGTCGACGGATCCGCTCTTCGGTTTCCCGGCCGACACCGATCCGGCTTCAGGCGTGGAGGAAACGGTTCTTCCCGGATCCATTCTGCCCGCCTCCGCTCCCGCTTGTGGGTTCACCGCGGCGCTCACTCCGGCCGCAGGCTCAGAAGCGTGAAGAACTCGGCTCGGGCAGCGGGATTCTCGAGGAAGATCCCGTGCAGCTTGCTCGTCGTCGTGATCGCCGAGGGCTGCCGCACGCCGCGATAGCACATGCAGAAGTGTCTGCACTGGAGCACCACCGCGACGCCCTGCGGCTGGAGCGCCTTCCAGATCGCGTTGGCGATCTGGGCGGTGAGCTTCTCCTGCACCTGGAGCCGCTTCGAGTAGATGTCAACGACGCGCACGAGCTTCGAGAGGCCGGTGACCTTGCCGTTGGGGATGTAGCCGACATGGGCCTTGCCGACGAAGGGCACCATGTGATGCTCGCAGTGGCTGTGGATCTCGATGTCCTGGAGGAGGACGAGCTCGTCGTAGCCCTCGATCTCGGTGAAGGTCCGGGCGAGCGGCTCGAGCGGATCCTCGCGATAGCCCCAGAAATGCTCGTTCCAGGCCTTCACGACGCGCTTCGGCGTGTCGATGAGTCCCTCGCGGTCGGGATCCTCGCCGATGTAGCGCAGGATCGCCCGGACATGCTCCATCGCCTCCACGGACTTCGGATCGTTGGTCTCCGCTTCGCTCATGGACGGAGTGTAGCGGCGCGGAGCGCTCGCGTCCGCTACGCCAGCCAGCGCTTCCACCACGCGAGAATCTCATGCAGGCGATGGATGCGGAGGTCGGCCGGTCCGCTGCGGCTCATGCCGTGACTCGACGACATCGGATAGCGGACGAAGCGGCAGGGGACTCCCTGCAGCACGAGGGCCGTGTGCACCTGCTCCGCCTGCTCGATGTTGCAGCGGAAGTCCCCTTCGCTGTGGATGATGAGCGTCGGCGTAGTGACGCCCTTGAAGTGGGCGATCGGACTTGCCTGCCAGAGCCGCTCGGGACGGTCGTAGTTCGTGCCGGGCCAGTACTCGTCGGGCAGCAGCGGATAGTCGGAATTGCCGCAGAAGCTCAGGAGATTCGCGACGCAGCGATCGGTGATCGCCGCGCGGAAGCGGTCGGTGTGGGCGATCGCCCAGTTGGTCATGTAGCCGCCGTAGCTGCCGCCCATGACGCCGAGCCGCTTCGGGTCGATCGACTCGTGCTTCTCCATGAAGCGCGTCACGGCCTGGATGTCGACCCAGTCGCGATCGCCCCAACTGCCGCGGATCGCGGCGCAGTGGTCGCGACCGTAGCCTTTGCTACCGCGCGGATTCGAATAGACGACGACATAGCCCTGCGCGGCGAGCAACTGAAACTCGTGAAAGAAGACCTGTCCGTACTGCGTGTGCGGGCCGCCGTGGATCTCGAGGATGCCGGGGAAGCGCTTCGTCTTCGCCGCCTTCGCGACGCCGGCGGGAGGCTCGAGCACCCAGAGGTGCACGCGATGGCCGTCCTCCGCGGTCACCCAGTGTTCCTTCGGCGTCGCGAGATCGAGCTCGTCGAGGAGCGCTGCGTTGAACGAGGTGAGCGGCTGCCACTCGGCGCTCGCGTTTCCGCCGCGACGCACGATGCGCAGCACGCCTGCCTCGGGCAGTTCCGTCGGCGTCGAACGGGTCGCGGCGAGCAGCGTGCCGTCGCCCGAGAGCGTCCCGAAGACCATGTCGGCGCCGGCGGAGGTCAGGGTCCGCGGGGCGCTGCCGTCGAGGGCGATCGACACGAGATGCCCCGAGCCATGGCGACCGACACGCACGAGAATCGACTCGCTGTCGGGGCTCCAGCGCAGCGTCGGCTCGAAGGCCGGATCGGCGGTGTCGGAGAGCGTTGCCGTCAGGAGACAGAGGTCGTGCTGATGGGTCAGGCTGCGGGCATCGCTCTGCGGCGCCCGCTTCGGATCGGTCTTCCCCCGCCCCGACCGTGCCCCCGTCGCCGGCGCGGTGCAGGTCCAGAGCTCGAGATTCTCCGTTGAATAGATGTCATCGCGCCCCTTGCGGCCGGCCCATGCGAGCCGCTTCCCGTCGGGGGACCACGCGACCGCCGTCTTCGGTCCGATCGGCAGGCCTGCGAGCGGCTCGGAGCGCTCGAGCTCGATGTCGTGGATGAGGATCTCATCCTTCCACGGCTTGAGGAGCGCGTCCGCGGCGCGATTCGTCGCGATGGCCAGGCGCGTGCCGTCCGGGGACCACGCGACATCGGGAACGCCGACCTGCTCTTCATCATGGATGAGCGTGTGTCGCCCGCTTCGCAGATCGACGAGGTAGAGCGCGAAGCGTTCGGCATTGAACCAGCCGTCGCCGTCGAGGCGATGCCAGCGCGTGTCGAGGACCCGCGGCGGCTCGCTCGCTCCGGTGCGCTCGCGCTCCTTGCGAGCCGCCTCGGTGAACGCCGCCTCGGTCGGTCGGAAGGCGACGACGAGTCGATCGCCCTTCGGACTCCACGCAAGCAGCTTGAGCGAGCCTTCCGCGAAGCGCGTGAGGATGCGGGCCTCGCCGCCGCTGCGCTCGATGACGGCGACCTGCGAGGGTTTGTCGGCGAATCCGCGCACGAAGGCGACCCGACGATCGTCGGGGCTGATGCGCGGCTGGGTGTCGCGGGGACCGGCGGTGAGCGGACTCGGCAGCGCAGAACCCTCGGTCGGCACGCACCAGATCGAGGTCTCGGTCCGGTTCTTCTCGCCGACGACCTTGCGCACGAAGATCAGCGCGTCGCCCGCGAGGGTGATGCGCGGCTCAAGCACCGAAGTCATGCAAAGCAGGTCGCCCGGCACGATCGGGCGGCGGTGGCGGCGTCCCGTCTTTCCCGCGGGCGCGTTCCTCGAGGACTGCTCCGTCGCGGCCGCTGTTGCGGCGCTGCGGATGCGGGGCGATTGGGCCTTTGCAGAACGCTTCGGTGAGGGCATCAGGTGGACTCCGCGGCGTGGGCCCGCCGCGGGCCCGCTCGCCGATGCTACCATCGCCCGCATGAGCGACGGACGGCCGCAGCAGCAGGTACACGCCGACTGGATCTGGACGGGTGGACGACTGGAGCGAGGCCGCTCGGTCGGCATCGACGCCCAGGGACGCATCAGTTCGGTCGCTCCCGTGAGCGGACCGTCCACGCTTCGCCTGCCGGGCAAGGCGCTCATTCCCGGCTTCGTGAGCGCCCACTCCCACGCATTCCAGCGGGGATTGCGGGGCATGGCCGAGCGATTCGCCGGCACGCAGGGGGAGTTCTTCTCCTGGCGCGATGCGATGTATCGGCTTGTCGCCGAACTCACGCCGGACCGCTGCTATGAACTCTCGCGGCAGTGTTTCGCTGAAATGCTGACGAGCGGCTTCACCGCGGTCGGTGAGTTTCATTATGTGCGTCATGCGACGCCCGTTGACGGCGGCGACGAGGATCCGTCACTCCGCTATCGCTTCGACGAGAGCGTGCTGGCCGCCGCTCGCGATGTCGGCATCCGCATCACGCTCCTCCACGCCTGCTACATGCGCGGCGGGTTCGGCGCGGAACTGACCGGCGGACAGCGGCGATTCCGCACCGCCGACGAGCGCGAGTACTGGGATCGCTTCGATCGTCTCGCGTCGCAGGCGAGCGGGCCGCTCCAGCGGATCGGCGCGACCGCCCACAGCGTGCGGGCCGTCCCGATCGAGACGATCGAGCGGCTGCACGGCGAGAGCGTTCGCCGCGGCGTGGTCTTTCACATGCATGTCGAGGAGGTCCGGCGCGAGATGACCGAATGCGCGGCGGCGCACGGCAAGCGGCCGATGGAACTCCTGCTCGATCGCCTCGCGATCGACGAGCGCTTCACCGCGGTGCACTGCACGCACACGACGCCCGAGGATCTCGCCCGCTTCGCGAAGGCCGGCGGCACCGTCTGCCTCTGTCCGCTCACCGAGGGCAATCTCGGCGACGGCTTCTGCGATGTGCAGGCGATTCGTGCCGCGGGCGGAGCGATCGCGATCGGAAGCGATCTCAACAGCCGCCTTTCCCCGACGGAGGAACTGCGCTGGCTCGAGTATGCCCAGCGGCTGCGCCACGAGCGGCGCGGCGTGGTCGTGGATGCCGAGGGCGACTGCGGCGCTGCGCTCCTGTCGATCGGCGGCGCGCAGGGCGCCCGATCGATCGGGCTCGACGCCGGCGAGATTGCCGTGGGCAAGCTTGCCGACCTCGCGATCGTCGACCTCCACCATCCGACGATGCTCGGATGGACGCCGGAGTCCTTCGCGTCCCATGTGATCTTCGGGGCCGGCACAAGCGCGATCTCGGGCGTTTGCGTCGGCGGTTCGTGGCGGATTCGGCGATGAGCGGGGGGCGTTCCGAACTTCGATTCGGCATCGATCTCGGCGGTACGAAAATCGAGATCGCGGCGATCGAATCGGGCGGTCATGACGCAGCGCTGCCGACGCCGCTCCTCCGCGAGCGCGTGCAGACGCCGAAGGGCGACTACGAGGGCACACTTCGTGCGATTGTCGGGCTCGTGGAGCGTGCCGAGCGCGCACTGGATCGCGCGACATCGATCGGCATCGGAACGCCAGGCTCGACCTCGCCGTCGACGGGGCTCCATCGCAACTCGAACTCGCTCTGCCTGAACGGTCAGCCGCTTCGCAGTGATCTTGAACGGGCCCTCGGGCGCCGCATCGGATTCTCGAATGACGCCAACTGCTTCGCCTTGAGCGAGGCGACATTCGGCGCGGCCCGCGGCGCGGAGGTCGTCTTCGGCGTGATCATCGGCACCGGTGTCGGCGGCGGCGTCGTCGTGCGCGGACGCGTCATCGACGGGCGCAACGGCATCGGCGGCGAATGGGGACATTCGCCGCTGCCGTGGCGGCCAGGCTTCGGAGCGCTCCCGCCCCTGGAGTCGCGGCCCTGCTACTGCGGGCAGATCGGCTGCCGCGAGCAGTTTCTGAGCGGCCCGGCGATCGAGTCGGAGTTCGCAGCGCTCGGTGGCCCGCGGCTCCCGCTCGCCGAGATCGCCGCGCGCGCCGACGGCGGTGATGCCGTGGCCCGCGAGACGATTCAACGGGCGTGCATGCGGCTTGCGACTTCGCTTGCCGATGTGATCAACCTGCTTGACCCGGATTGCATCGTCCTCGGCGGCGGCGTGAGCAACCTCGCGGCGATGGAAACGACGGTGCCGGCGCTCGTCGCGCGACAGATCTTCAGCGACGGATGCGCGACCCGCATCGTTCGGGCGGCGCTTGGCGATTCCAGCGGCGTCTTCGGCGCTGCGATGCTCGACGCAGGCTGACGAACCCGTGCGTCGCGACGGACTTCCGTACACTGCGATCGTGGGAACTCGCAACGCGTTCATCGTCGCCGTCGTGCAGGCCGTTCTGTCGCTCGTCCTGCCGCTCGAGGTTCGGGCGGAAGTCGTCAAGGATCGCGGCATCACGCTTCGGGCCTATGCCCTTGAGCGAGCGCCCGATCGCCTTCCGACGATTGCCCCGGGGCAGACGCCGAACCTCGACCTCCTGCTTCCGGCGCTCGACCTGCGCTCGCCGAGCGCCCTCGCGGAATTGTCGGCGCCCTTCGTCGCGACGGCCACCGGATGGATCGAAGTGGCCGAGGACGCGAGCTTTCGCTTTCGACTGCGATCAGACGACGGCGCACGCCTCTTCATCGATGATCGACTGGTCATCGACCATGACGGTCGACACGGCGCGACGGCGAAGGAAAGTGCGGCGATTCCACTCCTGCGCGGAGCTCGCTCGATCCGGATCGACTGGTTCGACGCCGGTGGCCAGCGGGCCCTCGTCGTCGAGTGGAAGCGCGAGGGGGAGAGCGCGTATCGCGTCCTCGATGAGAGCGTGCTGCGCGCGGAACCCGACCTTGCGCGCGTGACCTCACCGGGACCGAAGCGCATCGCGGATGCTGGGCGAGCAGGCGACGGTCGCCCGGTGGATGGTTCGCATCCGGCGCTCGCGATCGAATCGGCTGCGCCGGGGGGATTTCTCGCGAAGGTCGGCGCCCTCGCGACGCTCGCCGACGGGCGCGTGCTCGTCGGCACCTTCGATCCGCTGCAGCGCGACGAGGAGCGATTGCCCGACATCGACGCGAAGAAGCCGGATGCGATCTGGTCGATCGCGCCCGACGCGAGCGGAACGCTCGTGGCGACGCCGGTGATCGAAGGAATCTATGAGCCCTGCGGCATCGCGGTGGTCGGGCGGGACATCTATGTCTCGCATCGCCTCGCGATCACGCGATTCCGCGACGAGGACGGGGACGGTCGATATGAGTCGCGCCACGATGTCGCGAGCGGCTGGGAGGGCTGGAACTATCACCAGTTCACCTTCGGCCCTGTGCATGTGCCAGCGTCCGACGGTGCGGGGCAGGGGTTTCTCTATGCGGCCCTCTCGACAGCGATGGCGCCACCCGCGTGGGAAGGCATGGGCACGAACGCAGCGCCCAACGGCGTCGGTCGCGGCGGCATCATCGAGGTCGATCTCGACGCCGAGGACTGGCGCATCATCGCCGGCGGATGTCGAACGCCCGATGGCGTCGGCGTCGGCCCGGAAGGCACGCTCCTCGTCACGGAGAATCAGGGCACATGGTTTCCCGCGAGCGGCCTGACCGTCGTCGAACCCGGGGCGTTCTACGGTCATTTCAATAACGACGCATTCGTACCGAAGCTCGCGGAACGATTTCCGAAGGGCGGCGCAGCGAGTGTCTTCTGCGACCGGCTGACGACGCCGCCGACGGTGTGGTTTCCGCAGAACGAGTGCGGCAACTCACCGACGCAACCGCTGCTCGTTCCGGCGATCGCTGAGGCCGGTGCGTGGGCCGGGCAGGTGCTCGTGGGCGATGTCACCCAGGGCGGGCTCCATCGCGTGCGGCTCGAGCGCGTGGCGGGGCGCTGGCAGGGCGTCGTCTTCCGCTGCTCGCAGGGCTTTGCGTGCGGCGTCCATCGACTTGCCTGGGCGCCCGACGGAAGTCTTCTCGTCGGAGGCATCGGAGCGGGAGGCAACTGGAATTGGAAGGGCACGCAGCAGGGACTCGAGCGGGCGCGTTGGACGGGGCGCGACGCCTTCGAAATCGCTGACATGCGGCTCCTCCGTGACGGCTTCGAGGTGCGCTTCACGCGCCCGATCGATCGCGCGTGGCTCGCCGCGCCGACGAACTACCTGCTGCGTTCATGGCGATATGAACCGACCGCTGCCTACGGCGGACCGAAGATCGATGAGCGGCCGATCCGCGTCGTCGAGGCGATCCCAAGCGCCGATGGTCAGTCGGTGACGATCCGCTGCGAGGGACTTACCGAAGGCACCTGCGTGCATCTGCGCGTCGATCCGGTCGCTGCGAGCGGCGAGCGGATCTGGTCGACCGACGCGTGGTACACGCTGCATCGGCTTCCGCAGGTCACCGCAGGACCCGTTGACGATGGGCATGCCGGCATGGGTGCGCCGCAGCCGGCGAACGCGATGGCGCTCGTCGGGCGAAGCGCCGATGTGCATCTCGTGACGCGCGACGATCCGCGGGTCTCGCGCTCCGACGGGCGTTCGCAGCGGGATCTGCTGGCGCTCACCGGTGTCCTTGTCCTCGATGAGGCGAGCGGCGATCGGCTCACGAAGAGCGTGCATGACGGGTTCCGGCTGCACGCGGAGTGGCGCTCCGCCGACGGTCGGGCAGCGTTCCGCGTGGATGATCGCTCGGCGATGGTGATCGACTCGTTCGCCGGTGCCGATGGCTGGCACGCGCTGGACGCATGGATCGAACCGGCCGCAGACGGTTCGAGCCTCGTGCGATTCGTCGTCGACGGCGGCGAGACCCAGACTCGGCGCATCAATCGATCGGGCTCGCCCGGTCCGCTGACGCTCGTGGGGCGGTCGACGGCCACGGAGTTTCGCCGCGTTTGGATCGCCCCGAATGGCTCAGCGGACGCTGCACAGGGCCGCTGGGGCCCGTGGAGCACGCTGACCGATGAGGAGTCGATCGGTCACTTCGTCCTGCGAGGAGGCCGTGCGGCGTTCGACGGGGGCGAGGACGAGATTGTCGGAACAAGCGTTCCGAACACGCCCAACACCTTTCTCACCACGAAGCGCACCTACGGCGACTTCGAGCTCATCGTCGATGTCCTTCAGCATCCCGAGCTCAACTCGGGCATCCAGATTCGCAGTGCCGTCGCCGGCGGCTTCGATCGTCGCGAGGGTCATCTCGTCGGGCTCCAGGTCGAGCTCGACCCGAGTCCGCGCGGTTACAGCGCGGGGATCTACGACGAGGCACGGCGCGGCTGGCTCGCCCCGCTCACCGACGCGCCCTACGCCCGCGCTGCGTTTAGGCGCGGCGCGTGGAACCGCATCCGCATCCTCGCGGAGGGACCGCTCGTGCGCACCTGGATCAACGGCATTCCGGCCGCCACGCTCATCGACGCGATGGACCGCGAAGGGCACATCGGATTGCAGGTGCATGGCGTCGGCGATCGCGAGGAGCCGATGACGGTGCGATGGAGGAACCTGCGCATCCGCGAGCGGCGTTGAGCGTCGTCGTTCAGAGCGGACGAATGTAGATATTCGCGAAGTCGAGCGAGCTGCCGTGATGCTGGAGTCCGATCGGGCCGGACTTCGGCACACCCTTCAGCACGGCGTTTTCGATCACTTGCTCGCCGTTGAGCCAGACATTGAGCGTCTCGCCCTGCATGCGAATCCTGAAGCGATTCCAATCGCCGATCGGCCTGTCCATCGCCTTCTTCGGGGTGCAGGCGGCGCGGAGTTCAGGCGAGGTTCCGGCGTCGCTGCGATAGCCCCAGACCTCACCGGAACCGCTCGGCCAGCTCCAGATATTCACCTGGCTCTTGCTGTTGCCGCGGAGATAGATGCCGCTGTCGCGCTCGCCGACCTCGACGGTCTGGACGACGCCGTTGGCGTCCTTCAGTTCGGTTCCGTCGGCGGCGAACTTCGGTCGGCGGACGAGCCCCTGGTGGTCACCCGTCCAGCGCCAGTCGACGATGAGCTCGAAGTCGCCGTAGGAGGCCTCGGACCAGAGGTCGCTCCCCTTGCCGTCGTAACTCAGGATCCAGTCCTTGATGGTCCAGTGCTTCGCCGCATCGCCGTCGGCCTTCCAGCCGGTGAGGTCGGTGGCGTTGAAAATGGAAACGAACCCCTCGTCGGCGGTTGCCACCATCGACGGATCGAGTGATGGAGCGGAGGGCAACTCACGCACGGTGATGTTCCGGAACCAGATCTCGCCCCCTTCGCTTTCGAGACAGAGATATCCCTTGCGCGGCGAAATGTCGAAACCGCCGGCGACTTCCTTGCCGTTCACCTCAAGCTTGAGTGTGCCGTGATTGCCGGTGATGCGATAGTGATTCCACTCCGGCGAAGGCTTCGCCCGTCGCTCGCTCGGAAGGCAGCGCTCCCAGCCGGCGGGATGCGGCCGGTCGGGCGTCATCCGCGCGCCGTGAATCGAGAAGACATCGCCATGCGAGGTGTAGACGAGCTCCTGCTTGCCGTTGATGGTGTCGCTCGCCTCGATGCCGTCCATCACCTGGACTTCGACCGAGCGGGTGAAGGGCTGGCCGCGGGCGGTGATCGCATCGCTCCATACGAAGAAGCCTGCGTTCGTCTTCGGCTGTCGATGGCTGAACTCGAACTCGCAGACGAAGTTTTCATACATCCGCTCGGTGCGCAACACGCCCGTCGGATGACCGCTGCAAACGATGACCGGCGCGCCGTTCTCGTCCTTGCCGACCGACCAGGTCTTCGGCCCGCAGTTAACATTCACCCAGCCGGAAAGATCCTTGCCGTTGAAGAGGGGCACGGCGTCGGGAAGGGTGGGCGAGATCGGCGCCGGATTGGCGATCGATGCGGCGAGAACGAGAGTCGCGAGGAGCGAGTGCACCATAGCCCATGAGGCTAACCGGTCAGCGACGCTCCGCACAAGCGAAGGAGAGCGCCTGCGCTCTGGCATCGCCGCCCGCGACGAAATGCATCCAGCGAATGCCTACTTCCTACGCGCCGATGCCCCGCACCGTGCACACATCGGGAGCGATGAGGATCTCCGCCGCGGTCTTGGCCTTCACCTCATCGACGGTGACGCCCGGGGCGACCTCGGTGAGCACGAAGCGTCGCTTCGCGGGATCCATGACCAGCACGCAGAGTTCCGAAATGATCATGTCGATGCAGTGACGCCCGGTGAGGGGCAGCGTGCACGCCGGAATGATCTTGCTTTCGCCCTTCTTGTTGACATGCTCCATCGTCACGATGACGCGGCGCACGCCAGCGACGAGATCCATCGCCCCGCCCATGCCCTTCACGAGCTTGCCCGGGATCATCCAGTTGGCGATGTCGCCCTCCTGCGAGACCTCCATCGCTCCGAGGATCGCCAGATCGATGTGGCCGCCGCGGATCATGGCGAAGCTGTCGGCGCTCGAGAAGAAGCTGTGGCCCGGGACGCCGGTCACCGTCTGCTTGCCCGCGTTGATGAGATCGGGGTCGATCTCGTCCTCGTAGGGAAAGCGACCCATGCCGAGCAGGCCGTTCTCCGACTGGAGCCAGACGGTCATCCCCGCCGGCACATGGTTGGCGACGAGGGTCGGCATGCCGATGCCGAGATTGACATAGAAGCCATCCTTGAGTTCGAGCGAGGCACGCTTCGCGATCTGGTTGCGGTCGAGGGGCATAGGGGCAGGGATCATACGGAACGGCGTCGGAGGAAGGGTGCCGACCCCATCGCCGAAGGTCCCTTCGGGGACTTGCACTGCTCGCGATCGATGCTAACCTGTAGGTTAGGAATGGCCGCCGCTGCTGCATCCTCCGCCGTCGCCGAAGCCGACGCTCTCTTCGCCGCCTTGGCGAGCGCCGAGCGGCGGCGCATGCTCGACCTGCTGGTGGAGCGGCCCGGGTTGCATGTCGCCGCACTCGCGACGCACTTCGCCATGAGCGATGTTGCCGTGCTCAAGCATGTGCGCGTCCTCGAGCGGGTGGGGCTGGTGCTCTCCAAGCGCGAGGGACGCCAGCGACTTCTCTATTTCAATGTGATGCCCATCCGCGCGATCTGCGAACGGTGGATGGATGCGTACGCGGCGTTCTGGTCCGACCAGATGCTCGATATCAAGTCACGCGTGGAGGCCCGCGCAGAGCTCCGCGCCCCAGGACGAGGACAGCGCCGTGCATGATGATGCCCACGACGGTTCCGCCGCTGCCGCGGCAGCGCAGACGACCCGCATGTTCCGCGTGACGATCAACGGGACGATCGAGGATGTCTGGCGCGAGATCACCCGCACCGATCGCGTCCTTCCCTGTTTCTTTCACATGCGCATGCATGTCTCGAGCTTCCGTCCCGGCGGTGCGCTCCGCATGCGGAGCGCTGACGGCAGGTACACCGGCGTCGTCGGCGACATCATCGAATGGAATCCCCCGAAGCGTTTCTCGCACACCTTTCGATTCACCAATTTCGATGATCCGCCCTGCATTGTGAGCTATGAGCTCGGCGGACGCGACGGCGCGGTCGAGTTCACGCTCACCATCGAGGAGATTCCACTTGGCACGAAGAGCGGCAAGCAGATGGTGCAGGGCGGCGACCTGATCGTCCGAACGCTCAAGGCCTCGGTCGAGGGAACGCCCATTCCCTTCCTCATGCGCTTCATCGGACTCATGGGGAAGATCACCGCACGCTTCACGCCGGCGCGATGTCGGAGCGAACGCTGGCCCTGACCGAGACCGACGCCTGAGCGCAGGTCGCGATACCGCGGCGAGGACGCCCGTTCGGTCATGTCACGCCGGCGCAACGCGTTCTCGGAGCTTCGGCACGACCGCCCGCCGTCGGCCATCGGGCGAGCCCCTCGCGTCACCGCACCTCCGAGCGGTACGCTTCACGAGCTGCCCATGCATCGCGTCCGACTTCCTCGACTCAAGCTCGCCCCCACCCTCGCCGCGGCCTGTGCGCTCGTTCTCGTCTGGCAGCGCGCGGTCGGGCAGGACGCGAAGGCGATCGGCGTCGTCGCCGCGGATGAGGCGATTCGGGCGATCGATCCGACGCTGCGACCGCCGAAGCGATTCGCGCTCGTCATCGGCGTCGGGGCCTACGAGGACGCCCGCATCACCGACCTGCCTGCCTGCGAGCGCGACGCGTCCGCGCTCGCCGAGGTGCTGCTCGATCCGACCATCGGGCTCTTTCCGACCGACGCGGTCACGCTCCTCACGGACGCGGAGGTCACGCGAGCGCGAGTGGTCGAAGCCCTCGACGGCCTCGCCCGCCGCGCCGGGCCCGAGGATCTCGTCGTCGTCTTCTTCTCCGGCCACGGGGCGACCGACGAGAAGGGACGCGCCTCCTGGGTCATGCACGACACGAAGATCGATCAGCTTCGCTCGACGGCGCTCGGGGAACTCGAGATCAGCGAACTGCTCGGCGAGATTCGTACGCGACGACTCGTCACGATCATCGATGCGTGCTACTCCGCGGCCACGGCGGAGCTGCGGGCGACGAAAAGCCTTCCCGATCTCGCCGCGATCTATCCCGACTTTCGCGGCGAGGGACGCGTCGGACTTGCCGGCAGCAAGGGCAATCAGCTCAGCATCGTCATCACCGATCGCGACGATCCCGGCTTCGGTCACAGCGCGTTTACCTACCATGTGATCGAGGGATTGCGCGGCCACGCCGATGTCCGCGGCAACGGCGACGGCATCATCGAACTCGACGAGCTGTGGAGCTTCGTCAAGGATCGAACGATCGAGACCGCGCGTCGGCAGGGGGGCAACCAGGAACCGCAACTGAAGGGACAGCTCGGCAGTCGCTTCATGCTCGCGATCGATGCGGAGCGACTCAGCGCCCTCGCCCAGGTTCGCGATCGCGCGGATCAGCGCATCGCCGAGACGATTGACGCACTGAAGCGACTGCTCATCGAGGATCGCATCACCGCCGAGGAGTTCGCCGAAGGTCGCTCGCTCCTGCGCGGCGATCGGACGACGCAGGACGAAAGCGCCATTGCCCGACGGGACGCGTTCGTCGAGCTCGCGGCAGGTCGGATCGATCGAGCGCAGTTCGACCGACGCCTCGCCGATGCTGCGCCGACGAACCCCGATGCGGGAGCGAGAACCGCGGCGAACGCCGACGATTGGTCCGCCGCAGCGGCGTCGCTTGCCATTTGCTTCGACGGCGCGCCGGTCGCTGTCGCTCTCGATCTTGGCGCCCTGCGTCAGGATCCCCTCTGGTCCCGCTTCGCAGAGGCATCGGCGCGTTGGCCGATGAGCGGGTGGAGCGAAGCGAACTGCGCCGCACCGGATCGGATGCTCCTTCTCCTCGAGCCGTTTCCGGCGACGAGCGATGCGACGGTCCTCATGCGCGGGGCGCTTCGCCGCCATCAGCCGGGCTCGCTTGACCGCCTCGCCGAGGCCTCTGCCGATCGGGCCTCGCACACGCGCAGCTTCGGCGAGCGACGGACGATGACGGTCGTTGGCGACGCGGCTGCGGGTGATGCGATCCTCGCCAGGCCCGATGACGGCGCGCCGGCCATGCGCCGTGCGATCGACGCCGTTCTTCGGCATGCACCGCCGATCGGTCTCGTGCTCGACGGACCATGGCTCATCGAACGGCTCGAGGCCTTCGGTCGGGATCCGCGACGCTTGCCGCAGGCCTCGGCGGAAGGGCCTCCGCAGCAACCCGGCGGTCTCTTCGTCGGCGCGGTCTACGAGTCACTCTCGCTGCCCGACTCGGCTGAACTCGCCGATCGTTTCGATGCGGCGACGGCTGGACTGCTGGCAGCGCGGGTACTCGCCGAGCCGACCGGACCGTGGACCAGGCTCCGAGTGCGGCTCGACTTCGGCACGCCCGACGAGGCGGATCGGGCCGCGCCGGGTTGGCGCATCTTTCTCTCGCGCGTGCGGGCATGGAGCGACGATGCCCTGCGCCCCTTCGATGTGGAAGTCGACGGCGCGTCGCTTCACCTCCGACTTGATCTTCGTAGCGAGCGTGCGATCACCTGGATCGACGACTCGATCGCCCTGCCCGGCAGCGCTCGCGAGCGTCGGTAACGATTCTTCCCTCTGGCCCCACCATCGATGCACCTTCATACCCTGGCCAATCGCCTCGCGCTCGCCGCAACCGCCATCCTCCTCGCGTCAACGCCGCTGCACGCTGCGCCGCCGCGGAACGGCGTGACGGCGAAGGCCGTGCAGGTCGACGCGCTCCGCTCCGCCTTCGACCTTTTTTATCTTGAACAGCCGGCCGATCCCTTCGTCACGCTTTCGATCGATTGTGAGGATCGGCGCGCCGGATATGTCGCGGGCGAGCGATTTCGCGTGACGATCAGCGCCTCGGCCGATTGTTTCATCACCCTGCTGAGTTGGGGGCCGTCGGGAGAGGTGACGCAGATCGCCCCGTCGCAGGCGGTCAGCGGATCGGATGAGGCGCTGCGCCTCGCGAAGGGTGAGCGGCTCGTCCTGCCGAAGGGCGGCGCTGCGTTTCGCGCCGAGGCGCCACATGGCGAGACGCACCTTCGCGTGATCGCGACGGACAGGCCGATCCGCATTCCGCTACCGAAGGAGAGCCCGACGAAGGAGATCGCCGTCGACGAGGGCGAGCCGAATCCCTTTGCGGGGCTCTTCGAGGGCGTCGCGTGGAGCGTTGCCGATCGCCTGGTGATGACCGGCGCCGATCGCAAGGATCTGGCCGAGCGCATGGGCGTGAGCGAGGAAGAGGCGATCGCGCCGCGGCCGGCGCCCGAGGCGGGCGGCAACGAGGACGCTCCTCGCGTCAGCCTCGACGATCTCCTACTCGAGAAGCCCGACGCGCCCCGGGCCGATGTTCCCCGGCCCGCGCGGCGGAACTCGGCGCCGCCGCTCGCGCCGGCGAGCGGCAACGCCGCGATCGACGAGTATGCGGCGCGTTGGAAGCGCGTTCTTGCCGGCGAACCGGCGACAAAATCGCTGCGCTCGCGCTTCGTGCAGCCGCCGCCCATGCAACGCGCGCCGCGGCCGGCCGCCGACATGCCGAGCGATCTTCTGGTGGTGCGCGTGCCGCCTGCCGGTTCAAAGTCGGCGGCGGGTTCGCGATTCCTCACCGAGCGCGTGCCGCTCGTTCCGCCGGGCTCGAAGGCGACGGGGAGTGCCGATGAAGCGGTTCGCCGCCGCATCGCGGAACTCCGCGCCGCGGACGGCTCGATTCGTACCGTGATCCCGAATCGCTCGTGGTCGGTCTTCGCCGCCGACGACAACCTCTTCCGCGGCCTCCAGTGGCACCTCGCCAATCAGGCGCTGAGCGGAAACGACATCGGATGGTTCGCGAAGTCGGTTGAAATTATGGAAACCAGCCCGGCGCTCATCGGCATGGTCGATCAGGGGATCCATCTCAGCGAGCCGCGCTTGCTTCCCTTCGTGGCGATCAACGCGGGCGAGCGTCCGGACAACGGCGTCGACGACGACGGGAACGGTCTCGTCGACGATGTGCACGGATGGAATTTCGCGAGCGGAACGAACGCGCTGGGCGTGGGCGACGAGCAGTTCAATCATGGTTCCTACTGTTCATCCATCATCGTCGGCGGGCCGCTCAATTCGCCGGAGTACTTCTTTCCCGTCGCCTATGAGCCGCGAATCGTCGTCGCCGCATCGGTCGCGTGGGACGAGGCGGCCGGAACGGCCCGCGGCTCGATCGAATCGACGCTGGCCGCGATCGAATATGTGATGCTCCGCGGCGCGAAGGTCATCAACCTCAGTCTCGGCGGGCCCTCCACGGAACTCGAGCTCATGCTCCTGAGCGCCCATCCGCTCTTCGATGAGCTTGAGCGGCGCGGCGTGCTTCTGGTGATCGCGGCCGGCAACGAGAATCAGGACATCGACGCCTCGCCCGTCTCGCCGGCGGGGATCGATCGTCCGAACACGATCGTCGTCATGGCGACCGATCCGGACGGTCGTCCGGCGCGCGGGTGGGACGCCGGCGCCGGCCAGTGGGTGCCCTACACCAACTGGGGACGGAATCGCGTGCACATCGCAGCGCCGGGCACGATGATCCTCGGCATTCCGCAGGTCGGCGCGACCTCCTACGGCGACGGGACTTCCTATGCGACGCCCATCGTGACCGCGGCGGCGGCGATTCTGATGGGCAAACATCCGGAGTGGGATGTCGCCACGGTGCGGCGGGCGATTCTCGAAACCGCCCGTCAGGTCGAGGGTCTCGACGACCGCTGCCAGACGGGCGGCATGCTTGATCTCAAAGCCGCGCTCGAGTGGGCACCGTAGGCCGATCGGTCATCGTCGATGTATGCTTCGCGCAGCATGCATCCGATTCTCACGCGCAACGGTTTGGCCAAGCACCCGCGACTCGCGGCATCCGGCGGACATGGCACGATTTCGACCGAGAATCCCGCATCGGGCGAGACCCTCGCCCATGTGCGGCTCGAGTCGCGGGCGGCCTACGACGATGTGATCGCTCGCGCTGAGGCGGTCCAGCGTCATTGGCGGCGTCTCCCCGCACCGAAGCGCGGCGAGATCGTTCGGCGGATCGGCAACGCCTTCCGCGAGCGCTGCGCCGATCTGGGCGAACTCGTTTCGCTCGAGATGGGCAAGATCCGGGCCGAGGGCATCGGCGAGGTACAGGAGGCGATCGACATCGCCGACTTCGCCGTCGGCCTCTCGCGTCAGCTCTACGGCCTCACGATGCACAGCGAGCGTCCGAGCCATCGCATGTATGAGCAGTGGCATCCGCTCGGGACGATCGGCATCATCACCGCCTTCAACTTTCCCGCTGCGGTGTGGGCATGGAACTCGATGCTCGCGGCCGTCTGCGGCAACGCCTGCGTCTGGAAGCCGAGCCTCATCACGCCGCTCGTCGCGATCGCGACGAACGATCTCGCCCGCGAGGTGATGCGCTCGCAGGACATCTTCCGCCCCGCAGGATGCGATCCGGCCGATCTCTTCGGCCTCATCATCGGCAGCGATCAGGAAGTCGGCGAGACGATGGTCGCCGATCGGCGCCTGCCGCTCATCAGCGCGACGGGTTCCTGCCGCATGGGACGGCGCGTCGGGGCGGTCGTCGCCCAGCGCCTCGGGCGATGCCTGCTCGAACTCGGCGGCAACAACGCGATCATCGTCATGCCCGATGCGGACATGGAGCTGGTTACGCGAGCCGTGCTCTTCGGCGCGGTCGGCACCGCCGGGCAGCGCTGCACGACGACGCGCCGACTTCTCGTCCATGCGTCGGTCGTCGCGGATCTCACCCAGCGGCTCGTGAAGGGCTATCGCAGCGTTCCGATCGGCGATCCGCTGAAGGAAGGCACGCTCATGGGGCCGCTCGTCCATGGCGGGGCCGTCGACATGATGCGAAGCGCGATCGAGAAGGCCGAGGCGGAGGGCTGCGAGGTGCTCTGCGGCGGACTGCCCGGTCTCGCCCGCTTCGCCGGATCGCCGGGGCACTTCGTCGAGCCGACGATCATCCGCGTGCCGCGCGGCCGCGTGCCGTCGATCACCCGCGAGGAGACCTTCGCCCCGATCCTGTACATCTTCGAGGTCGATTCGCTGGATGAGGCGATGGACCTCCAGAACGGCGTCGATCAGGGACTCTCGAGCGCGATCTTCACCGACAGCGTGCGGAGCGCCGAGCGGTTCCTCTCCGCCGACGGAAGCGACTGCGGCATCGCCAATGTCAACATCGGCACGAGCGGCGCCGAGATCGGCGGAGCGTTCGGCGGCGAGAAGGACACCGGCGGCGGCCGCGAATCTGGCTCCGATTCCTGGAAGCAGTACATGCGGCGTCAGACCTGCACCATCAACTTCGGCCGCGAGCTCCCGCTTGCACAGGGCATTCGCTTCGGCGAGTGAGTGCGCGTGCGGCTTCCCGGGCCGTTCATGTTCAGCGCAGAGACACGGCGGACAGAGGATTCTGCACTCTTCCGCCAGAGAACCACAGAGGCCCAACCCGAAATGGGCGGGCACAGAGGATGCACAGAGAAGGCGAAAGAGGAGATAGGTTGCGCGCGCGTTGATGAAGACGTGCCGCTGCCAGAGGGACTTGAGGAGCGCTGGCGCTGGGCACCCTTGAGAAGTCCCGACCCAATTCAAGTCCGCGCTGCGCCTACGAGTTTGTGCAGCGATTTCCCTCTTTCCGTTGCCTTCTCTGTGCTGCCTCTGTGCCCTCTGAGCCTCTGTGGTTCTCTGGGTGATTTGCGCGGAATCGTGTGTCCTCTGTGGTGAATGAACGACGCGGAATTGCGCCGAAAGCCGCCCACAGACAAGACGCAGAAAAGGGGCTGCGCGCCTCGGACGAGTCGCGCAGCCCCTTTTGTTTTGGACTTCCCTGCCTCTGTGATGAGCAGGCGTCAGTTCGATCGCGCCATCTTGGCGATCACTTGATGAGCTTCTTGGCCTCTTCCGCGCTCATGCGGGTGATCTTCTGAATGGTGACCGGCTCGAGCGGCACATCGCTGAACATCGGCTTGCCCTGCGGGGTCTCGGCCTGCTTCTTGCCGGTCGGGACATCCTTGATGCGATCGACGACATCCATGCCGGCGACGACGCGACCGAAGACCGCGTACGCGCCGCCCATGCGGGGCTCGTCGAGGTAGGCGTTGTCGACGACATTGACGAAGAACTGGCAGGTCGCCGAATCGGGATCGGGGCGTCGGGCCATCGCGACGCTGCCGCGGACATTCTTCAGGCCGTTCTGCCATTCGTTCTTGATCGGCTTCCGGGTCACGGCCTTCTCCTTCAGCTCGGCCGAGAAGCCGCCGCCCTGGATCATGAAGGTCTTGATGACGCGGTGGAAGATCGTGCCGGTGTAGAAGCCCTCGTCGACATACGCGAGGAAGTTCTCGACGCTGATCGGCGCCTTCTCGCGGTTGAGCTCGATGATCACATCGCCGGCGGAGGTCGTCATCCGCACATACTCGACGGCGGGGCCGGTGGGCTTCGGCGCGTCGGCGGGAGCGTCAGCCGCGGGGGCGGCGGGTGCCTCCTTCGGGGGCGCTGCGGCGGGCGCTGCCGGCTTCGGCGGAACGGCCGCCGGTGCGACGGTGGGAGTCGCAGGCGTGGACGCTGGCGCGCCCTGGCCGGCGGCGAGCGGGCTAAGGAACGCGACGGAAGTGACAAGGGTAGCGGTCACGAACGAGCGAACGAGCGCACGCATGGGTGCTGAACTCCTGAGGTGCCCCAAAGGGCGAGGCGGGAAAGGCGAGGCGAAGGAAGATGGGTGCGGCGAGCTGCGGGTCGTCGGCGGGCGACGGCCGGAGCAAGGTCACGCCGGAGCGGGCCCGATTCCAGAATCCCGGCATCGGGCAGCGCGAGCAGGGATGATAGTCGCCGGCCCGCTCGCCGCCCGTGTGCCGGGACCTCCCGCGGCCGGTGGGCGACCGCCGAAGTCCGCCGGTCGGGACGACGGGCCGTCGGGCGAGAGTTTCGACTTCCGGAGCGATCTTCGGCGGCGTCGGAGCCGGGAAGACCGCTACCATCTGGAACTCCCTCTGTCCGCCCTGGCCACAGGCCCGACGGGACGGCGCATCCGGATCCTCTCCAGACGCAGCTCGCCCGCCGGGACCGACGCCAGCCGATGCGAGGTTTGTCCCGACGGTCCGATCGAGGTTCCCTGCGTCAAGCGTCGCGTTGCGGCGCTGGCCGTCGGGCGACCGGTTGTCGGAGCGGGTCCGAAGGCCCCACAGCCGATTCGGACTGTCCGCGGGATGAACCTGCCAGCCGTCCGTCGGCGATCGGCCCCTCGGACAGCGGGTTCCCACCAAGGATCCGTTCTTCATGTCCGCGTCCGTTGCTCCTCCAACCGACCTTCCCACCCAGGCCACCGCGTCGAACGACTCGACCTCCGGGCCCGCATCGGCCGCCGCGACCCGGGGCCCGATCCGGCTCCTGCTCGATCTCTTCTCGAGCGTGCGCCTGGGCGTGACGACCATGGCGGTTCTCTTCGTCTACTCCTCGATCGGTTCCGCCGGCATCTTCTATCCCACCCAGGATGGTTGGGCGCATGACCAGATTCGCCAGTGGCGACCGTTCGAGATGACCGAGTTCGAATGGTTTCACTGGTGGCCGTTCGATCTGATGATGATCATGATCGCGATCAACCTCTCGGTCGCGACCATCCGAAGGATTCCGTTCCGTCCGGTGAACTACGGCGTGTGGACGATCCACATCGGCATTCTCATCATGATGCTGGGGTGCTGGATCTACTTCGGCACGAAGATCGAGGGCGACGCTCCGGTCGTTCGTCGCATGGTGACCGCGGAGCTCGTCGAACCGAATCCGAGCGGCGGCGAGCCGGTGGTGGTCGCCACCGAGCGTTTCATCGCGAGTCCCGGCCAGCGCGTCTCGCTCGCCCACGGAACGCGGCGATACGAACTGGAAATCACCGAGATCGATCCGGAATGGGTGATGCGTTCGGAGGGCACCGAGGCCGAGGAGGCCTATTCGGTGCAGGTGATGGTGCGGCGGGCCGGCGGATCGCCCGACGACGGCATTCCGTCGACCTACATGCGTCAGGTGCTCGCCGGCCACCCCGAGCACACCGAGGATGTCATTCCCTCCGGCGATCCGACCCAGCCGATGCAGCGGGCGATCAAGGCGATCGGCACGGCGACCATCGATCCTGGTCTTCGCGTGAGCCTCGATTACAAGCCGGCGGAGTGGTACTACCTGCGCATGGAGCTCGAGAAGGCATGGGCCCTCTACATTCGTGAGCTCGGCGCGACGGAGTGGGTGCAGCGGCCGATCGCCGACCTTCCGCTCTATAACGATTACATCGCCGATCGCGGTCTCGTCATCCAGGACCCCGCGGACGATCCGCTTCCGCTCGATCCGATCACCGTCGCGGTGCCGGCCGCTGATCCCGCCGATCCTGCGCCGGGTGTCACCTTCTCGATCAACGGTTTCCTTCGCTATGCCTTCCAGCGTACGGAGTGGCGCAACGGTCCGACCGACGGTCCGCTCAATCCGCTCGTCGACCTGGTGGTGACGGGCCAGGCCGGGGAGCGACAGAACTATCGATTGCTCGCCCTTGATCCAAGACAGAACAAGGCCGAGGAGGGCATCGTTCAGATGCGCCATGTCCTCGCCGAAGAGGCCTTCGCCAAGCTTCTTGCGCCGCCCACGCTGCGTTTCAAGATTGCCGATCTCGGCGCCGATGTCTTGGTGCCGGTGAAGGATCTCGCCGGCCTCAATCGCGACGCGCCGTTCCAGCCGCTTCGCCTGCCCGAGGGCGCCCCGAAGGACCGCGTCTATTCCTATCGCGTGATCGCGGTGCAGGACGATGTGCCCTTCACCGGCGGCAGCAGTTCCGTGGCGGTGGTCGAGATCCAGACGCCGCTCGGGGCGTTCCGACGCTGGGTCTTCTCGGATCCGAGCCTGACGCGCGATGTCACCGAGGAACTGCTGAAGGATCCGCATGCCGCGACGGCGATCGGCGATCCGTCGATCGAGATCCTCTACGAGCCTGGGCATGGACAGGCCTTCGTGATGGTCGTGACCGGTCCGGAGCCGAATCGGCTTCGGCTCATCTCGGCGCTCACCGAGGAGCCCCAGGTCTTCGATCTCGCGATCGGCCGGGCGCAGCCGCTTCCCGGCGGCCTCGTGCTCACGCCGGTCAACCACCTGACCCATGCGGTCAGCGAGCAGAAGCCGCTGATCGTGCCGCGCGAGCAGCGCGAGCGTGACGCCGGCGTGCAGTTCGCCCAGGCGTATCTCGAGATCCCCGGCGTCGGAAGTCGCTGGATTCGCTATCACCCCTATGTTTTCGACAGTCCGCGGGAGGTGCTCCGCCGCTTCCCCTATCAGCCGGAGATCGTGACGCTCGCCGACGGTCGGAAGCTTGAGGTCATGTTCTCCCGACAGCGTCTGCCGCTGCCGGCGGAGATCGCCCTCGAGGAGTTCGTGCTGACCACGCACATCGGCGGCTTCACCGGCGAGATGGGATCGATCCGCGACTACACGAGTCGGGTTCGCTTCCGCAGCGAGGACGCTCCCGAATGGACCGAACCAGCGCCGGTCAGCATGAACGCTCCGCTCGAGCACGCCGGACTCGCGTACTTCCAGTCGCAGTGGGATCCGCCGGATCAGCCGCGTTTCGAGGGCGACATGGGCTCCCGCGGCCTCAACTACACCGTGCTCGGCGTGGGCAACCGCAACGGCGTCTGGACCATGCTGTGGGGATGCATCATTTCAGTGATCGGTATGTGCTACGCGTTCTATGTGAAGCCCGCGATCAAGCGGCGGCAGCGCGAGGCGGTCTACGCCTCGATGGGCGCCGCGGCTCCGGAGGTGGCATCGTGATGCTGCGAAAGACTCGTCAGGCGTTTGCGCGTTTCTTCAGCGTCCTCTGTGCACTGGTCGTCGTGGTCGGGCTGTCAGCCCGCGAGGCCCGCGCCGATGAACAGGCGATCTCGGAGTTCGCGAAGCAGATCGACCTCACCCATCTCGGTCGGATCGCCGTCTTCGGCGACGGTCGGCTGAAGAGCTTCGGCTCGCACGCCAACACGCTGATGGATGTGATCAGCGGGCCGCGGGAGATCGCCGGGCAGCCGGCGGCGTTCACCTATCTTGACATGCTCATTCGGCCCGAGGCCTATGTCGACGCCGATGTGATCTATGTCAAGAACAAGCAGGTGCGCGAGGCGATCGCGCGGACGCTGCAGTCGGCGCCGGGCATGCCGGCGGACATCGCCGATCGCATGGCGACCTTCCGCGAGACCGGGCTCACCAGTCCGACGCTCCTGAAGAGCCAGGCGCTCGGGCCGCTCTTCCGTCAGCTCGAGTCGGATCTCATCAAGACCGCGAAGCAGATGGATGCGATCAAGTCGGCGCTCGTCGTCGCCCAGCCATCCTTCCTCCTCTCGCGGCTGAAGATCGTGGCGCCGGGAAGCGCGTCGACCGACGAGCCGTGGCATGGGATCGAGGAGGTCATGTTCGTGCCGGGCAAGACCTCGGCGCCCGCCGGGTTCCTCTCGACCGATCCCGCCGCGCAGGGGGCCGGACATGGCGCCCTCGCGACCATCGATGTGCGCCTTCAGGCGGACATCGCGGACGCGTGGCGAGCCCTCGTGAACGCCTGGAGCCGCGGTGATGCCGCCGGCGTGAACCAGGCGACGCTCTCGCTCTCCGAATCGCTTCCCAAGGTCGCTCCGACGATCTATCCCGATCAGGGGCGGCTTGCCTGGGAGCACTGGTACTTCGTGAACGACCAGCTCACCCAGATCTGGCTCGTCTACATGCTGTCGCTGATCCTGCTGCTGCTCGGCTTCGTGTATCGGTGGCGCACGGCGCTCTGGTCAGGCGGCGCGGTCTTCATGATCGCCTTTGCGCTCCAGACCTTCGCCCTCCTTCTCCGCTGGTACATCTCGGGTCGCTGGCCGAACGCGAACATGTTCGAGGCCGTCACCACGGCGGCGTGGTTCGGCGGATGCGGGGCGCTCGTCATCGAGTGGCTGGTGCGCCGGACATCGATGCGCTCGCTCTTCCTCCTGGGAAGCGCGGCGAGCTCGATGGTGGCGCTCATGACCGCCCACTTCCTCCCGGCGTACCTCAATCCGAACATCTCAAACATGATGCCGGTGCTGCACGATGTGTGGCTCTACATCCATACGAATGTCATCATCTTCAGCTATGTCCTGATCTTCATGGCCGCGGTGTCGGCCGTCTGCTACCTCGGTTGGCGGGCGATCGGCGGCGGCCCGGCCTATGCCCGCGCCGGCGGTGCCGGCGCAGTCATGCTCGCCGGGGTCGGGCCCGTCGGCAAAGTCTCGACGCGGCCGAGCGCCGGCGAGGTGCTCGACGGCGTGACCATGGTGCTCATGGAATTCTCCTTCGTGCTGCTCTGGGCGGGCATCGCGATGGGCGCGATCTGGGCCGATCACTCCTGGGGCCGGCCGTGGGGCTGGGATCCCAAGGAGGTCTTCGCCCTCAACACCTTCCTGGTCTTCCTCATCCTTGTGCACATCCGGCTCAAGGTGGCGGACAAGGGCATGTGGACCGCGATCCTCGCGATCATCGGAGCGGCGGTCATGCTCTTCAACTGGATCGTGATCAACTTCGTGATCACCGGTCTGCACTCGTACGCCTGATCGTCCGTCGCGCGTCGTAGCGCGCTTGGGCTTCGTCGCGCGCGATGAGTCGGAATCCGAGCTTTCCGTCGTGATGTTCCGGCCGCCAGAAGTACTCCGGCTGCCGGATCGGCGAGCGGCTGTTGTATTGGCGGACGCGCCCATCGACCGCGGCCACGGTCAGGACATCGGCCTCTTCGGCGAAGCGCATGGCACCCGCCGGCATCGCCTCCGCTGCGAACCAGGCGATGACATCGACGGTCTCGGTGTCGATCACCGAGACCTGCCCGAGCGGGCCGCAGACGATGAACCGGCTCTCGTCGGGTGTGAGCACGCCGCCGCTTCCGCTGACGGCCACCGTTCCCGAGGTGCCGAGCGTGAGCGTGCCGTCACGGTCCACACGCGAGGCTCGCTGGTTGGCGTCGGTGAAGATCCACGCCCGCTGGGTCGACGCATAGTCGACTTCGATGACGCCTGACGAGGGCTCATCCAGCGTGGCGATCTGGCGCCCGGTCCGCGGATCAAAGGCCGACGCGACATGCCCTCGACTGGCGAACCGGACCACGACGGCCGCGTCGCTCGCGCGGACGAGCCGAGCGGTCTTCGGATCGACGGTGTGGGGCGCACTCTCCCATCGGATCCGGTGTGACGCTGCGTCCACGCAGAGGACGACACCGGAGGAAAGGAGGAGCGTGAGCGATCCCGTGCGGTGGAGCATCGAGATCGGCGCTGCGGGCAGCGATGCGAGGACTTCCCACGGGCCGCCGGTGAGCGGCGCTCCGTAGAGGGTGTCGGTCGTCGCCACGAAGAGCGTCGCTGATTCGGAGCTGACGGCAACGGTCCGAACGCCGCTGCAAGGGACGCGGGCGAGAAGTTCATGGATCGGTCGAAGCCGATCGACCTGGACGACGCCCTCGGGCGACAGCGACGCAAGAAGGTCGCCGTCGGTCGAGATGTCGATCTGCGCGATGCTCTCGGCGAGTCGCGATGCGGTGTCGCGTCGCGGCTGGAGGAAGGTGGTGTCGCTCGGCCACACGCGAACGGAGCAGTCGATGGAGGCGGTCGCGAAGTAGCGGTCGTCGCTCGACCACGCGATGTCGCTGATCGGCGATGTGTGCGAGGAGATGATCCCGGTCATCGCGGCCGAGTCGCGGTCGGCGAGGAAGTGCACGCCGGTGCCGTGACCGACGGCGATCCTCCGTCCGTCGCTCGCCGGAACGGCGGTGAAGGAATCGAGTGCGAAGTCGCGGCTCGGGAAGTGCTCCCAGCGATCGCCGTTGCGGCGGGCGAGACCGGAACGGGGGTTGGTGCGGAAGAGTGTGCCGCCGACCGCAACGAGCCGATCGCCCGGCGCGGAGGGTTCTCGTGCGAGGAGCGACGAGGTCAGCGTTCCTGCAGGCCCCAGCGTCCACCGCTCGATCCGGTCGGCGAAGGCGATGATGACCTCGTCCTCATGGAGCCACGCCACGGACTTGGCTCCATCGGCCTGCATCTCGGCAAGAAGCCGCGTGTCGGTGAGCGATGAGACCTCGAGGATGGTGAGTGTGTTGCCGCTCACCAGTGCAAGGCGGGAAGCGATCGTCGTCCACTGGTCCGAGTGACCGATCGGATGCGTTGTGAGCGTTCCCTCCTCGGAGAGGCGAGCCAGCATGGTCTCGCCGGTCGAGGCGCGGAGCGCGAGCACATCGCTTCCAGGGATGCGAAGCATGTCCTCAACGCGCTCGGCGGGGGGTGCGAGTTCCTCAAGCACCCCATCGAGAATCGAGTAGAGCCAGAGCGTACCGTCGAGGTCGAGGCAGATGAGCGAGCGATCCTCGCGGGTGAAGGCGACGCGCTTCGCAGAGGTGGGGAGGGTGAGGTGAAAGAGCGATTGTGATGCGATCGCGGCGAATGCCCGTGTCTCCCACGTCTGTTCGGGGATTCGCAGGGCAGTGAATAACGCGAGCGCTAGTTGTCCGCGTCCCAACGCAGCGCTGGCATCGCGTGTGATGGCGTGTCGGAGCGATCGTTCGGCCCGGTCGCGCCGGGCGGTGGCGTTGCTCACGAGTGCCACACCAAGCACAAGGAGGCTGACGCCCAAGCAGAGAAGGGCGGCCGTACCGATGGGCTTGGCGTGGAGCCGAAGGCGCCGCCACGCGCGTCCGACCAGCGAGCGGCTGGTGGCCTGCGGCGGTCCACCGGTCAGCCAGCGATCGAGGTCCTTCCGAAGGTCGCCTCCGCAGGCATAGCGCATGTCCGGAATGGGCTCGAGACAGCGGGCCACGATCGCAGCGAGCGATGGCGGCACGGACGGCCCAAACTGCGAAGGATCAGGAGGGACGGCGGTGCGCAGTGTTTCAGCGATCTGAAAGGGGCTCATCCCGGAGATGTTGATGGGGCGCTGACCGGTGAGCAGCTCGTGGAGCATGACGCCGAGGGCATAGACATCAGCACGCTGGTCGCACGCGGCGGGCGTGCGAAGGAACTGCTCCGGAGCCATGTACTCATAGGTGCCGATCCAACCGGTGTTCCCCGTGGGGCAGTCGGTCAGCGGAATCACGCCGCCAGCGGCTCGAGCCAGACCGAAGTCGATCAGTTTCACCCGGCAGTCCTTGTCGACGAGGGCATTCGTCGGCTTCAGGTCCAGGTGGACGACCCCCTCGTCGTGGGCGTGGGCGACGGCCTCGGCAAGTTGGCGCATGAGTTCCACCCGCCCGCGGAGATCGAGGTGGCGCGCGTCGGCGGCAACCGTCAGCGGGAGGGCCTCGCGAACGAGCTCCATCGCCAGGTATCCGACCGGGAGCCCATTCGGGTCCTCGACCGTACCGGCGGCATAGACGCTCACGATCCCGGGATGGCTTGAGTGGGCGAGGAGCGTCGCCTCGGCATGGATGCGCCGCATGCCGATGCTTCCAAGGCTCTCAGGATGGAGCACCTTGAGGGCAACGCGCCGACGGGGCGAATCCTGCTCGGCCTCGAAGACCTCACCCATGCCACCGGCCCCGAGCCGTCGAAGCAGTCGAAAGGGGCCGACGCGATCGCCGACGGCGAAGCGCTGGGCCGGCGTTCGGAGTCGCGCCTCCCACTCGGCTGGTGCGCCGGCGATGACCTCCACCAAGGCGTCGATCCCCATGGCGCGGCCCCCCGCGCCGGCTGGCGAACGAGCTTCGTCCCCCGTCACATCATGTGCTTGTCGATCCACGATCGTGCTCTCGGAGAGACTGCGACGGCTCTCCCTCGTCACCCCGCAGCCATGCTAACAGAGGCGATCCTGCGGCAACAGCGGTGCGCGGCGTGGACCGGCGCGTCGATCGCCGAAAGGTGGAGCTCACGGCGCATGAAAAACCGGGAGAGCCCGTTGGGGCTCTCCCGGCAATGGTGCTTGAGCGTTCGACACGGGGGTGTCGAGCCGTCTCGTTTCCTTAGTTGCAGGCACCCCAAGCGCCGAGGAGGACGGCGAGGTCGCCACCATCCACGGTGCCGCTGCCATCAAGATCCTGCTCGCCGCCGGCGTTCGCCCACGCTCCGAGGAGGTTGGCGAGGTCGGCTGCGTCCACGACGCCGTCGCCCGAGAGGTCGGCCGGGCAGGGGTTCGCCGTCTCGCAGATGCCCGAGGTGATCTCAAGCTTGGCGAGGGCGCACTCGAAGGTCGAGTTGTTCGGCGTGTCGTTGGCGGACACGCGGAAGGTCAGCGAGTTCGAGGTCGGGGTCACCGTGTCGGTGAAGTTCTGCCAGGTGCTGCTGGTCGAACCGATCTGACGGATCGTCGTCCAGTTGGCGCCGCCGTTGAAGGAGACCTGGACGACCATCGGGTCGGCCTCGGCGGTGCCGAAGTCGTTGTTGTAGACCCACGCGGTGTACTTGATCTCGACTGGCGTGCCAGCGGTCACCGCATAGGCGGTCGAGGTGAGGGTCGTCGGACCGCCATCGATATCAGCAGCGCTCGCGCTGCCGCCAGGGAGGCCCTGGCCGGTGAACCAGAAGGTGGTGCCCGCACCCGCGGCATCCACACCCGGGGCCACTGGAATTGCACCAGACGAAGTCGCAATCTGAGCCCCGATTGTCCACTGCCCACCCGTCAATCCGGCCGCATTCGTCACCGTCCAACCCTCGGCACCGTTCTCGAAGATCGTCGAAACGATCATCGTCGTGCCGGTCACCGGGGTGGCCGTGTAGAAGAGGCTCGGAGCGCCAGCCGGGTCGGTGTAGGTGGCAGCGCTGTTCGAGATCTTGCCGCTGACATAGTAGTCAACGACATCGCCGCAGTCGGACGCGGGGAGCGTCGCGGTCCAGAGGGTCGGACCGCCGGTGAGATCAGCGGACTGCCACGCGCCGCCGTTGACGCGCCAGTTGATGTCGAGCGTGCCGGCGACGAACGAGCCGCCACCGAGGATCGAGGTGTTGACCGTGAAGGTCTTCTGCTCGCCCGGGGTGAGGGTCGTCGGGGTGCCGGTCGGATAGGTGAAGGTGATGCCGAGCGGCGGGGTGTTCATCCAGATGTCGATACCGGCGCAGCGGCCGATCACCAGGTCGCGCCAGCCGTCGCCGTTGATGTCGATCGGAGCGATGTCATAGGTCGACGAGAGGCTGCCGTTGGGGATGATCTGCCCGATCTCATCGAGCATGCCCGCGCCGGCAGCGCCGGTGTTGCGATAGATCTTCGCCCGACGACCCGAGCTCGGGCAGAAGGGGGGAAGGTCGGCGTCAACGTCGGCAATCATGACATCGGGACGACCGTCGTTGTCGAGGTCGGCGATGACGCAGGAGTTACCGAACTCGGCGAGCGAGTCGGCGATCGTGTAGGAGGTGAAGTTCGCGAAGGTGTCAGCACCGTTGCCGTTGTTGATCAGGTACTTGTCCTGGCTGTCGTCGACGATCACCATGTCGAGGCGACCGTCGCCGTTCAGGTCAGCGAGTTCGCCGTTGTAGGGCGCGCCAGCGGTCACCTGATCGGGGCCGTTGAAGCTGTTGCCGAGATCGTTCGGCTTGTTGTAGAGCACCGCGACATTCTGTCCGCCGGTGAGCGTGTTGATGCGGACGATGTCCGTCGCGCCGTCGCCGTTGATATCGCCGGCCCACACCGCGTTGCCGAACGCCGAGGCGAGCTGCGTGGTGGTGAAGCGGGTGTTGGTGGTGTCGAAGAAGTAGCCGGGGCCGGGGCCGTTCGGGTTGGTGCCCCAGTTCACGAGGAACTTGTTGTCGTAGTCCTTCGTGGCGTTCTCGGCCGGGCTCTGCTGGCACTCGCCGGCGTCGTTCGTGTCGCCGTCACCGTTGAGGTCGATGCAGACGGTGCCGCTCGTCTCGGGGGTGTCGTAGTCGACGAAGAAGATGTCGGGATAGCCGTCGCCGGTGAGATCGGCAACGACGCCGTCGCAGGCGCGGGGGTTCGCAGCGGAGCCGTTCTTCGCGAAGAGGACGGGGATACGAGCGTTCTCGAACTTGAAGCCCTGCCAGTTGCCGCTGCCGTCGTTGCCGAGGTTGCGGTAGACGCGAGGCTGACCGATGACATCGTTGACCTGGTCGCTCATCGTCGTGAAGGTGACGAGGTCAACCCAGCCGTCGCCATCGACATCGATGACCTTGACATCACGATCGTTGGTCGGAGCAAGAAGTCCGAGGTCGCCCGGGACATCGGTCTGCGTGCCGTACTCAGCGGTCCGCTCAGTCAGGACACCGCCCTCGTTCATGAGGAGGATGTTCGAGAAGCCGCCCTGAATGGAGCCCGGGAACTTCCGCATCACCAACAGGTCGACATCGCCATCCTGGTCGAAGTCACCGAATCCAAAGTCCTTTTCAAGGTTGTCGTTCTGAAGGGCGGGGTTCATGATCAGCCGCGAAGCGGTCTGATTCACAAACGAGGTTCCCCACTGTCCCACCGCCGTAGACGCCATTGAGGCGGCCAGGCTGAGGACGAACAGGCTGCGTGTCACGCTCATCACGGGCTCCTGTAGCGACCGAGCGCTCGCTCGGCCTCGTTCCAGTTCGCGGGTCCACCTGACCCGCGTCGACTCTGTCGAATCGGGTCGGTGGCGGTCAGGCCACCGACCCGTTGTGTCATGTCTCTCTCACCGGAGTGCCTCCCGTCGCACGAGCGGCGTCGGGCATCCGGAGTCGGGGGTCAGTTGCACGGGCCCCACGCGCCGAGCAGGATCGCGAGATCCGAGGCGTCGACGAGATTGTCGCCGGTGAGGTCGTTGCGGCTGGTGCCCCAGCTTCCGAGGAGGACGCCGAGATCGGCCGCGTCGACGCCACCGTTGCCGTCGAAGTCACCCGGGCATGCCGAGCAGTTGTCCGGGATGCCGTCGAGATCGGCGTCAGTCAGCGTGCCGAGCAGCAGTTCGCGAAGATCGCTCACGCCGTCGCCGTCGCAGTCGCCGTTCGCGCCCTCGTAGGCCAGCTCCAGACCGGCGAAGTCGGTGAGATCCACCGTGCCGTTCTGATCGATGTCGAAGAGTGCGCAGTGGTCGTCGGGGGTCACGCCCGTGTCGCCGAAGCAGGTCTTGAAGTCGAGGAAGTCGACATAGGCGATGACGCCGTTGCCGTCGCCGTCGAACTCAAGCCGGCCGAGCGAGTCGAGGAACGCGATGACCTGGGCCTTTTGCGTATCGTCGAGCGAGTCGAACGCATCGGCCGAAGCCGCGCCCTCACCGAAGGGACCGTGGGCGATGATCGCCTGGGTCACGCGGTCGGCGAAGGTGCCACCAGCCGCCGAAGCGTTGTGCAGCATCGGATCGCGGGTGCGGAGGTTCCAGAGCGTCGGCGTCCGGAACTCGCTGCCCGATGCCTCGCCCTGCGGGATGCCGTCAGCGAGCGTTCCCATGTCGTGCAGGAGGAAGTCGGAGTAGACGCGGACGGTCTGGTTGCGGATCGCAGCCTCGAGCGAAGGATCGTTCGAGGTCGTGAACTCGGCGACATGGCACTTCGCGCAGCCGATCTGGTTGAAGAGGACCTCGCCGGTCATGCCCGACTTCGGCGTCTGCGGCGGCTTGCCGAGGTAACGCTGGAAGTGGGTCACGCGATCGATGAAGTCAAAGCCAGCGCGATCGGGGGCATCCTCGGGATCCGCGACGGTGTCGCACGCGGCGAGGCGAGCGGCGTCGCCGTTCGGAGCGTTGTCGAAGGGAATGAAGCGGTTCGACAGGCCGAGCTCGTTCTGGGCGGCATCGGCGGAGAAGGTCAGCACAGTCGCGATCTGGGCCTTCCAGCCCATGCGGCCGACCCGCAGAACGCCGGGCTCCTCGAAGCTCTCGACCATGTGGGCGCGGCCGGAGATGCCATCGCCGTCGAGATCGTTCGGATCGGCGTTGGCGAGAAGCTGAGCGTCGGGAATGGCTTCGACGAGGCCGAAGGCGAGCGAGGCATTCGTCACGCGGGTGGCGAACCAGTTCGCGCCATCGAGCGTGGGATCCTGTTCCTCGCAGCCGGCGGAGATCGCCGCCGCCTGCTTGAGCGAGCCGCCGAACGCCTCCATCGGGTCAAATTCACCCTTGTTCTCGATGCCGAAGCGGGTCACGGTGATCGCGCCCCAGCCGCCGACGGGATTCGAGTGGCAGGAGAAGCAGCCAGCCTTGTTGAAGATCGGTCCGAGACCCTCCTCGACATCGAGCGGGGTCAGGTAGAGGGACTTGCCGGCCTGGAACAGGGCGAGTTCCGCCGGGGTGAGTCCGGGAAGCGGGGCACCAGCCTTGGGCTGGGGAATGGGGCCACCGGCGGTCGCGAACGAGGCGATGCCGAAGGATCCAACCAACGCGACGGCGAGCAGGGCCTTCGTGTGGCTGGCGGGACGATTGGTGAGCTGACGAACTTCAGACCGACGCACAGATGCCTCCTCGATGTTGGGCACAATCGCGAGCCCCGGCGGGTGACTGGTTCCCACGCTGTTGTCGGAAAAGTCCAGTTCCCCCGTTGGAGGAATGGGCTCACCGACAGCCAATGTGGGCTCCCGTCGGAGCAAATGGTCCCAAAACGACCTTCTCGCACCACCGACTGGACCGGCAGCGGGGCGAGCCGCGATACGAACGACGCGACGCCGGGCCGCAGCGGCCCCCACGCCAATGCGACCGACTTCACTCTGACCGACGGGACGCCCTCCTGCGACACGATGCAGGCGGAATCTCGTCTTTTGTCCTCAGCCAACGAAGCGCCCACAGGCTCTCGGACATGCCGTCTCGTGCATCAGCATGTCCAACCTGCTTCGTGCGGTCGCTCCGAGAACCGAGGCGACCGTGTTCCGCTGTCGAAGGTCCGAGTTGCATAGAGGCTAGTGCATATGCGTGGAATGTCCAGCCCCTTTTTGTCATGTCTGCATGACTTCGCGAGGCTTTTGCAGAGGCGAGGCGATTCGCTCAGGAGGATGCTGGAGATCGTGGAGCAAGTACCCGCCGAAGATTGTCCTGGGTACTGGGCAGAACGCGCCCTCGCTCAGGTCCGCCGCCGGTCTCGATTGGGGATACCCCCAATGAGGCTCCCAATGAGGCCGTCAGTGGCGGAGGGCCCCGGGCCCGGCCTTGCGGGCCGTGACGCAGTGCCTTTCCCCGCAGCCCGTTTCCCCGCAGCCCGTTCAGATGTCACCTCTATACTCGCCCCCGATGGGACCCATGCAGCCTCGACAGCCGTTCCTCGTTCGCGCCGCGCTTCGCGCGCCGGTCCGCTCGGCACTCCTCCTTGTCGCAGCGCTCGCCAGCGCCGGGACCGCCGCTGCGCAGGTCGCTCCTCCGCCACCGCAGCAACCGAAGCCCGGTCCCGCATCGCCCTCGGCGCAGCCGCCAGCCAGACCCGATGCGGGCGCGGCGGGAGCGCGCGGCGACGATCAGAAGGTCGTCCCGATCACGGCGAGCTATCCCGATGATCCGCGTCTCACGATCGTGCAGCGGCTGCTCGGCGGCGGCAACTTCGAGTACGCCAAGAACCTGCTCGAGCAGATCCTGAAGGAACATCCGAACCTCGGTCGCGCCGAGTTCTTTCTCGGCGTCACGCTGGTGAAGCTCAAGAACTATGAGCAGGGGCGCCCGCACCTCGAGCGTTCGCTTCAGCTCGATCAGGCGTTTCCGGAGCGAAAGCATGCCCATCATTTCATGGGCTGGGCGAGCTACTACCTCGGCGAGGCCGATCGGGCCCGGAGCGATTTCGAAACGCACCTGAAGGCGAATCCCGACGAGCCCGATTCGATCTTCGCGTTGGGACTCATCGCCTTCGACGCCGACGAGCTCGGCGAGGCGGAGCGTCTCTTCCAGCGATCCATCGATCTTCAGCAGGGCCCGAACGCCAATCGGCGCGATGTCGCGAAGGCGTGGATCCGCATGGGCGATCTGTCGATGCGCCAGGATGACGCAGCGAAGGCCGAGGAGCGCTACATGGCGGGACTCTCCCTCTTCGCGAATCACTATGAGGGATGGGCGAAGCTTGCCCGCGCCCGCGATCGTCTGGGCAAGGCCGTCGAGGCCGAGAGCGCTCGCAACGAAGAGCGCAGGGCACGGGCCCGCATCGCCGGCATCGATCCCGATGCGCCGGTCGCGAAGCCCCAATCAGGAGAGCAGTCAGGAGAGCAGTCTGGCGAGGCGTCGCAGCCGCAGCCAAGCCAGCCGCGGCCAGCAGGAGAGCCAGCAGGAAAGCCTGCCGGAACTCCAGCAGGAGAGCCCGCAAAGCCCGCGTCGCCGCCGCCCGCGTCGGATCCGAAGCCCTGAGCGTCGCTCGGCCGCGCGACGCCGCGTCTCTCGTTGCCTGCCAGAGTCCAACCTCTTCTGATTGTGCCGCCAGCGTCCAACCTCTTCGATGTCGCCCATGCTGACCTTCTCGCTCTGCCTCGCGTGTCTGTCGCTCGTCGCCGAGTCGGCCCGCAGCGATCAGGCGACGCCATCCGCGTTTCGCTTCACGCCGGTCACCGACTCCGCCGGGCTCGTCGCCACGATGACCTCCGGCGGCACGCCGAGCCGACAGATCCTCGAGGTGAAGGGTGGCGGGCTTGCGCTGATCGATTTCGATCGCGACGGCGACCTTGATCTCTTCATGCCCAACGGCGCGACCCTCGCCGATCCGGAGCGCGGTCCCGGCGCGCGGCTCTTCCGCAACGACTCGACCAAGGAGGGCATTCGCTTCAGCGATGTCACCGAGGCTTCCGGCATCCGCCACACGCGCTGGAGTTTCGGCGTCGCGGTCGGCGATGTCGACGCCGACGGGCAGGATGATCTCTTCATCGCCTGCTTCGGCGCTGATGTCCTCCTGCGCAACCGCGGCGACGGCACCTTCGAGGACATCTCGGCCAAGGCAGGCATCGCGGGCGACGCGACGCCGCGCGACTGGAGCGCTGGCTGCGCATTCGCCGACATCGACGGCGACGGCGACCTCGATCTCTATGTCGCGACCTATCTCGACATCGACCCCGCGAATCCCCCGGCCCGCACGCAGTTCCGCGGCGTCGAGGTCATGTCCGGACCGAAGGGCCTTCCCGGACAGCATGACCGGCTCTACCGCAACCGCGGCGACGGCACCTTCGAGGACATCAGCGAATCGAGCGGCATCCGCGCCGTGCGGCCGAGCTACGGGCTGGGCATCGCCTTGCTCGACTTTTCCGGCGATGGTCGTATCGATATCTATGTCGGAAACGATAGTCAGGCCGATCATTATTTTCGAAATGTGACCGAGCCGGGCGGCGAGCCGCGCTTCGTCGAGGAGGGGATGAAGTCTGGACTCGCGACGAACATGGAGGGACTCGAGCAGGCGACGATGGGCATCGCCGTCGGCGATGTTGACGGGAACGGCCGCCCGGATCTCTTCACCACGAACTTCTCGAGCGACACGAACACGCTGCGGCTCAATCTCGACGGCCGCTTCTTCGACGATCGCACCGCCCAGTTCGGCGTCGGCGCCGTCAGCCGTCCCTATGTGGGATGGGCGACGGCCTTCGTCGACTTCGATCTCGACGGCGACGAGGATCTCCTCGTCGTGAACGGTCATGTCTATCCCGAGGCGACGAAGAAGTCGATGGACTCGGAGTATGAGCAGCGCATGCTGCTGCACGAGCGTCGCGGCCGCCGGTTCGAGACCGTCGCCGATGCCGGTGCGTGGCATCGCGAGGCCTACCGCGATCGGACCGCCGTCTTCGCCGATCTTGACCGCGATGGCGATGTGGATGTCGTCGTTGGCGAGCTCAACGGCCCGCTGCGCGTCCTGCGGAACGACGCGGCCGCCGCGGGCGTGGCCAACTGGCTGATCGTCGTGCCGCGCGACATGCGCCCCGGCGTCGGCAATCGGCATGGCGTTGGCGGCGTGCTGACGGTGCGCTCGAAGGATCCCGACGGAACCGAGCGCGTGCAGCGACGCTGGATGTGGGGCGGCGGGCCCTTCAACTCCAACATCGCACCCGAACACGCCCTTGGCTTCCCGGCGGGAACGGCGAAGGCGACGCTCGAGTGGATCTGGCCGGACGGCACGAAGGTCGAGGCCGCGGACATCGAACTCGGCCAGCGGTTTGCTCTTGAGCGCCGCTGACGACCGAGCCTACGACACGATCTCGACGATCTCGTAGCGCTTCGCGCCGCGCGGGAGATCGACGCGTACGGTCTCGCCGACGCGGGCCTTCATGAGCGCGACGCCCATCGGACTCGTCGTCGTGACCTCGATGTAGTCAAGATCGAAGCGGCCGCTCGATTCGCCCACGAGCTTGTAGACATCGTCATCGCCGCGGTCGATGTCGCGCAAGCGCACCAGCGTTCCGACGAAGACCATGTCGGTCGGGATCGCCGTCTCGCCGGCGAGCTGCGCCGTGGCGAGGCGCCCTTCGACCTCCTTCATCTTCGCGTCGTTCATCGCCTTGTCCTCGCGTGCGGCGTGGTACTCGGCGTTCTCGCGGAGATCCCCGAGCGCTCGCGCTTCCTGGATGCGCTGGATGAGCAGCTTGTCGTTTGCCCGGAGGTTCGAGAGCAGTTGCTCGAGCTGGGCCTTTTCGTCGGGGGTGATGAAGTTCATGGCAACGAGTCGTCCCGAAGTGGGAGGGTTCCGAATGAGAGGGTGGGGGGGTGGCGGATGAGGCGTTGACGGCTCGTCGTCATCCGTTCTCGTCGCCCTCGCGAGTGGGTCTGGCCGCACCCGTCGGACCGGATGTGGAGAACTGCTCGAGGTTGGGAGGGGCGGCAGGGCCCTGCGGCCTGTCCCGCGCGAGCGTCAGCTCGCCGAGCCACCGAGTCAAGCGGGCAACACCGGCACGGCGACTGTGAAGTCGGTGCCGCCACGCGCCATACAACGCTGAGGCTGGCTGCCGAGGGGAACTCGTTCCGCTGCCCGTGCACGGAGCGTGCGGGCAAACGCGGAACGACAACCCCAAGCGGGACGAGCGGAGAATACCCACGACCGCACCGTTCAGCCAGTCGGGGGGTGCGGCGGCGGGGCGGAAGCGCCCGGCGACCCTCCCGTCGAGTCGCCCTCCTCGGCCTCCTGTGAACCCTCCGGTTCCGAGGCCGGGGATGCCTCGGGACCTTCGTCGAGCCGAGGAATCATGGGGATCAGGATGATCGCGGCGAGCCAGAGGGCGCCCGCGGCGTACCACGCCCATCGAACGGCCTGCCACTCCTCCGCCTCGGGCGGCGTCGGACCACCGCCGGACAGGGCGTCGATCGCGGTGAGCGGACTGAGCGCGACGGTCGCCCACCATGCCTCGGCCCCCTCGCCGAGCGGGCGGATCGTGAAGGGGAGTGCCTCGCCCCCGATGGCGGTCACGCAGGGGACGCCGAGCAGGATCACCATGATCATGGCCATCGCCATCGAGCGAAGGAGCCCTCGTCCACCCCGCGCCGGGACGCTCCCGATCGCGACGATCGCGGCGATCGCCGCGGCCCAACCGATCAGGAGGAGATCGATCGCCGCCGATCGCACCGGCGGCCAGGGGGTGACGAGTCGCAGCGGCCAGACCACGACCTGGGCAAGGCAGAGGAGGACCAGGAGGTCGAGGAGCGTCTGGCGAATCGGCCAGGCCCGAAGCGAACCGCTCAGCCGCACGAGCGGCCATGCGACGCCGATCCCGATGATCAGCGAGAAGAGCAGGGTTCGCACGCTCGGCGTGTAGCTCGCAGCGTGGAGCTGAATCGGCGGCCGCAGTCCCATGCTCATCACCCACCCGGCGATGAGCCAGGCGGAGGCGAGGAAGATCAAGCCGCGCGGCGGCGTAGGTCGCGGAAGGCGGGACACGACCGGCACAGCGTACCAGCGGCGCTCACGGGAGCGCAGGAGAAACGAGGATCGTTCAGGGCACCGACGCCGTCAGGCGCGCTGGCGATTCGTCCGTCGGCGCTTCCGTCGACGCGTCACTCGAGGGTGAACTCGGCGCCAGCGTGACGACATCGAATCGAATGTCGATGGTCCGATCGCCGCCGTTGTCGACCCGCTTCGAGACCTGATACATCGCGTCGAGCGCGGCGAGCTTCCGATCGGCGGGCATCTCGCTCAACGAGCGGTCGTTCGGATCGCCGCCCCAGACGATGCGGGTGCTCCGGTCGGTGACGAGCTCGACGATGCCCTCGTGGGCGAAGCGGCTCGTGTCGATCGCCTGGACCTGACCGTTGGCGAACCACACCCGCTGGCGGAGCAGGGCGGTGAGATTGAGGGCCGCGCGCAGGTCCGCGCCGAGCCAGATCGCTCCGCTCTCCGCAGGCTTCGGCAGGGCGACGCCGAGGATCAGGGGAAGCCGCGGTCGAGCTCCGGTTCCGCTGTAGGCAAGGGGCAAACGGCGGCCCTGCTCGTCGATGAGATGATCCTCGCCCTCGGAACGCACCATCGCGACCGGCGTGCGGAATGCTCCGGAGACGAGGATCTCATTCGATGCGGTCCGTCGAACCTGCTCGATGTGGGTGAACCAGCCGGAGGCAAGGAACTCCTGGTGGACCCGCTGGAGGGCCTCGACCTCGAGCGGACTCGCGCTCGCCATCGCCTGGTGCGCGGCGTTGGCAAGCTGTCGAAGCGTCGACTTGGGCATCCAGCTCGGCGTCTCCTCGAACCGGATCGCGATTGCGGTCGGATCGGCGCTGCCCTTCGCGGCGGCGTGGCTGCGCAGCGTGGGCAGGTGGGTGATCAGCGCGTAGCCGAGTCCGCCGAGCACGCCACCCCACACCAGAACGAGGGCCATCGTTCGCACTGTGCCGCCGGTCGGCGTGAGGGCGCCGACGAGCCGTCCGAATGAGGGAAGCGAACGCGAGCGGGAAGCTGGGCTGGATCTCGGCATCGGGGCAGCGAGGGGTGCGGTGGGCGAAGGGTCGGCCGTCGGGGGAGACGGTACCGCGGCGGGCGAGGCTGCGGGAGCCCGGCCATCCCGCGGCGCGGGCGACGGCAGGGCGTCACAACCATCCACCATCGAACCGCCGACGCGCTCCGCTTGCAAATCGGAGCGTCAAATGTGCGCTGCGTCGCGGGCCGGGGCGGAGCGCTGCCCGCTCGGCGGGGTGGCCGAGGCGC
>VYLE01000135.1_pt1 | contig 68754 bp, 67 predicted proteins | sample 5114391 | NCBI WGS metagenome assembly VYLE01 (sample SAMN12291771, study PRJNA351875) | freshwater metagenome | isolation source: freshwater lake | place: USA: Michigan, Kent Lake | collected 2013-08-15 | reverse complement strand
GTGGCAGGTTCGGAGCAGTCGGTGGTGGCCAGCGCCGCAAGCGCGGTTTCGGTTTCTGCGATGCCGAGGCGGAAGCCGTTGGCGCGCAGGTGGCCCATGAAGCCTGCGATGCGGACGGGGCGGTCGGGGCGGCGGCGGCGTTTCAGGCGGAAGGGTTCGCCGCCTGTGGAGAGGGAGGCGCGCAGGGTGCGGCGCAGGTCGATCCGCGCGCCCTTCGCAGCGGCCTTTGCGCGGCGGGAGCGGCGGTCGCGCAGCGCTGCGCCAAGGCGGCGGGCGACGGTTTCGGCAAGGCGGATGTCTTCGGCAGAGACCACCTCGCGCAGGTCGCGGCGGCGGAGATTGGCCACGCGGGTGGCGATCAGGCGGCCTTCGCCGCCGGTATCAGCCTCGCCGTCCTTGCTGCTGTCGGGGGTGTCGGTGCGGCCTGATCCGCCGGTGCTGTGACCCTCGGCCTCGCGCGTGGCCTTGGCGGGTGTGGTGTTGGAGGGGATGGCCTTGGTGCGGACGCGACCGCCGTTGCGCCAGAAGCTGTCGAAAACGGCGTCGAAGCGTGGCAGGTTCGGAGCAGTCGGTGGTGGCCAGCGCCGCAAGCGCGGTTTCGGTTTCTGCGATGCCGAGGCGGAAGCCGTTGGCGCGCAGGTGGCCCATGAAGCCTGCGATGCGGGCCACGGGGCCGGGGTCACGGGCAGCGAAGCGGGTGACCGCGCCTCTCATGCCGCTTTCCCTGCAAGGCGCTGGGCGACCTCGGTCGTGATGATGGCACGGTCGGATTGGGTTTTCAGGAGGGTGGCGAGCGCGGCCTGAAGGATGGCGGGGTCGGCGGAAAGGTCGGCCACGCCGAGGCCTGCGAGGGCGGCGGCGAAATCCAGCATCTCTGCCACGCCGGGTTTCTTTTCCAACTCCTCTTTCCGCAGGGATTGGACGAAGCCCACGACTTGCGCGGCGAGGTGATGGTTCAGAGTTGGGTGGCGGGTGGTGAGGATCTGCAACTCGGTGCCTGCGTCGGGATAATCGACATGGGCGTAGAGGCAGCGGCGGCGGAGCGCGTCAGACAGGTCGCGCGTGCCATTGGCGGTGAGGATCACCATGGGGCGGGTCGTGGCGCGGAGCGTCCCGAGTTCCGGGATGGTGATGGCAAAGTCGGAGAGGATTTCCAGAAGGTAGGCTTCGAATTCCTCATCCGCGCGGTCGATTTCATCGATCAGGAGGACGGGGGCCACGGGCTGGCGGATCGCGCGGAGAAGCGGGCGTTCGAGGAGGTAGGTTTCCGAGAAGAGCTTGGCTTCGTCTGCGTGGTCGCCTTGAGCGCGGATGGCGAGGAGCTGGCGGGGATAGTTCCATTCGTAGATCGCCTGCGCGGCATCGAGCCCTTCGTAACATTGCAGGCGGATGAGGTCGCAGCCCTTCCATGCGGCCAGCGCGCGGGCGACTTCGGTCTTGCCGACGCCTGCGGCGCCTTCGAGAAGGAGGGGGCGGCCGAGGGAGAGCGCAAGGTGCAGCGCCATCGCAAGATCGGGCGATGCGACATAGCCTTGGGCGGCAAGGCCGGATTGGACGGTATCGGCTGTCATGTCTGGGTCCCGGTAGGGGGTAGGGTGGGGGTAGACCCCCACCCTACGGTGACGTCACCCGTGCAGGCCCAGATCGCGGGCGATCTTCCAGATGCGCCAGTGGTCATGCGGCATGTGGGATTGCCGCAGGCCGAAGGCGCGGAAGGCATCGTGGACCGCGTTCGAGAAGGCCGGGACAGACCCGACATTCGGGCTTTCGCCCACGCCCTTGGCCCCGATGGGGTGGTGGGGCGAGGGGGTTTCGGTGTGGTCGGTGGTGTAATGCGGCGTCTCCCATGCCGTGGGCAGGAAGAAATCCATCAGGGTGCCGGTCTTGATGTTGCCGATCTCGTCATAGGCGATCTCTTGCCCCATGGCGATGGCATAGCCTTCGGTCGCGCCGCCATGGACCTGACCTTCGATGACCATCGGGTTGATGCGGGTTCCGCAATCATCCAGCGCGTAGAACTGGCGCACCTCGTGTTCGCCGGTGTCTACGTCGATCTCCATCACGGCGATATAGGCGCCGAAGGGATAGGTCATGTTGGGTGGGTCGTAGTAGCTGACCGCTTCCAGCCCCGGTTCGAGGCCGGGAATGGCCTGATTGTAGGCGGCGTAGGCGATGTCCTTCATGGTCTTGAACCGTTCCGGCGCGCCCTTGACTTGGAACCGATCGACATCCCATTCCAGATCGCCTTCGTGCACCTCCAACAGCCAAGCCGCGATCATCTGAGCCTTGGCGCGGATTTTCCGCCCGCAGAGGGCGGTGGCCGCGCCCGCCACCGGGGTGGAGCGGGAGCCGTAGGTGCCAAGGCCGTAGGGGGCGGTGTCGGTATCGCCTTCCTCCACCGTGATGCTATCGGCGGAGAGGCCGATTTCCGTCGCGATGATCTGGGCGAAGGTGGTGGCGTGGCCCTGACCTTGGCTGATGGTGCCGAGGCGCGCGATGGCCGATCCGGTGGGGTGGATGCGAATCTCGCAGCTGTCGAACATGCCCATGCCAAGGATGTCGCAGTTCTTGACCGGACCTGCGCCGACGATTTCGGTGAAGTGGGTCAGACCGATGCCCAGAAGCTTGCGCGTCTTGCCCGCCTTGAAATCTTCGATCCGCTGCGCCTGTTCGGCGCGCAGGCCCTTGTAGTTGACGGCCTCCAGCGCCTTGTCCCAAGCGGTGTGGTAGTCGCCCGAGTCATATTCCCAGCCCAGCGCAGACTGGTAGGGGAACTGGTCCTTGCGGATGAAGTTGATGCGGCGCAGCTCGGCCGCATCCATGTTCAACTCGATCGCCAGAACCTCGATCATCCGTTCGATGAAATAGGCGGCCTCGGTCACCCGGAAGGAGCAGCGATAGGCGACGCCTCCGGGGGCCTTGTTGGTGTAGACGCCGTCGACGCCGACATAGGCCACGGGGATGTCGTAGGACCCCGTGCAGATGTGGAAGAAGCCGGCGGGGAATTTCGTCGGGTCGGCGCAGGCGTCAAACGCCCCGTGGTCGGCGGTGACGTGGCAATGCAGGGCGGTGATCTTGCCGTCCTTCGTCGCGCTGATGCGGCCCTTCATCCAGTAGTCGCGGGCGAAGGCGGTGGCCATGAGGTTGTCCATCCGGTCTTCGACCCATTTCACCGGCTTGCCGGTGACGATGGAAGCGACGATGGCGCAGACATAGCCCGGGTAGACCCCGACCTTGTTGCCGAAGCCGCCGCCGATATCGGGCGAGACGACGCGGATATTGTGCTCCTCAATCCCCGAGAGAAGCGAGGCGACGGTGCGCACCACATGGGGGGCTTGGAAGGTGCCCCAGACGGTGAGTTTGCCGTTCACCTTGTCCATGCTGGCGACGGTGCCGCAGGTTTCCAGCGGGCAGGGATGGGTGCGGTGGTAGTAGACCATTTCCTCGGCCACCACTTCGGAGGCGTCGAGGGCCTGTTCGGTGGCCTCTTTGTCGCCGGTCTCCCACAGGAAGATGTGGTTGTGGTGGCGACGCGGGCCATGCGCGCCGGACATGATGCCGTTGAGATCCTCGCGCAGGACGGCGGCGTCGGGTTCCAGCGCCTTGAACGGGTCGGTGATGACGGGGAGTTCTTCGTAATCGACCTCTACCTTTTCGATCGCGTCGGCGGCGATGTAGCGGTCGGTGGCGACGACGAAGGCCACTTCCTGCCCTTGGAACAGCACCTTGCCGTCGGCCAGAACCATCTGCTTGTCCCCCGCGAGCGTGGGCATCCAGTGCAGGTTCAGGGGCGCGAGGTCGGCAGCGGTAAGGACGGCGATCACGCCGGGGATGGCCTTGGCGGCTTCGGCGTTGATCGATTTGACGCGGGCATGGGCATAGGGAGAGCGGACGAAATCGCCAAAGAGCATCCCCGGCATCTTGATGTCGTCGACATAGTTGCCCTTGCCTTGGGTAAAGCGCGCATCTTCCACGCGCTTGCGGCTGGACCCCATGCCCTTGAGATTGGCAATGCGTTCTTCGCGTGTCGGCGTCAGGTCGTTCATTCCGCGGCCTCCTTCGCGTTCATTTCGGCCGCAGCGGCCAGAATTGCCTTGACGATGTTCTGATAGCCCGTGCAGCGGCAAAGGTTTCCGGCCATGCCGAAGCGGACCTCTTCCTCGGTGGGCGCGGGGTTTTCCTGCAGCAGGCGATGGGCGCGGGTGATCATGCCCGGCGTGCAATATCCGCATTGCAGGCCGTGATGTTCGCGGAACATGCGCTGCAGGACATGCAGCCCGTCCGGGCCGCCGAGGCCCTCGATGGTGGTGATGTCGGCGCCGTCAGCCTGTGCTACGAAGACGGTGCATGCCTTCACGGAGCGGCCGTTCATATCGACGGTGCAGGCGCCGCAATGGCTGGTTTCGCAGCCGATATGCGGGCCGGTGATCCCCAGCCTTTCGCGCAGCGTGTGGATGAGGAGTTCGCGCGGTTCGGCGAGGAATTCCTGTGCCTCGCCGTTGACGGTGAGCGTAACGTGAATCTTTTTAGCCATGATACCCTCTCTCAGGCGCGCGACCAGGCGCGGGCAATGGCGCGGGCGAGGATGACGCCCGCGACGTGACGCTTGAAGGCGATGGGGCCGCGGTTGTCGGCCTGCGGGTCGATATCGGCCAGCATCGCGGCGACGGCGGCGGTGACGGCTTCGGCGCCGCAATCTGTGCCCATCAGCGCCTCGCCCGCCGCCTGAGACCAGACCGGAATGTCGGACAGGTTGGTCATGGCGATGGAGGCTGAGGAGACGGTGCCACCCCGGCGGTTCAGGAGGACGGCGGCGGCGGCTGTCGCGTAATCGCCGATCTTGCGCTTTTGCTTTTCGTAGGCGTAGCCGCCCGAGGGAATGGCGATGGTGATGCGGCTGAGAATCTCGTCATCCGCGCGCTCGGTGCTGTAGAGCCCGTGGTAGAAGTCGCGGGCGGCCACGTCGCGGCTGCCCGACGGACCGGTCAGCGTGAAGTGGGCGTCGAGGCATTGCATCAGACCCGGCATGTCGTTGCCCGGATCGCCGTTGGCCACGTTGCCGCCGACGGTGCCGACATAGCGGACCTGCGGATCGGCGATCTGCAGCGCCGCCTCACGCAACAGCGGGATGGCGCGGGCCAGGCCGTCATGGGTGATGAGGTCAGATTGCGTGACCATCGCGCCGATCTGCACATGGTCGCCCGCAACCGTGATGCCCTTCAATTCGCCAACCGATTGCAGGTCCACGAGATGGGCGGGTTCGGCCATGCGCAGTTTCATCATTGGGATCAGGCTGTGCCCGCCCGCGATGACCCGCGCTTCGTCGCCGAGTTGCGCCAAGAGTCCGACCGCCGACGCAAGGTCGGTCGGCCGATGATATTCAAAGGCCGGTGGTATCATGTTCTCCTCCCATCGACGGCCGATGCGATGCCGGACGTCGTTGAGCGGAAGCTATGGCGGGTCGGGGGCTTGTTGAGGGCAGCCGAACGAAGCGGGAAGCCATTTGCACGAAGTGCGAATTGGCTGCACGAGTTGCGACGGCGGGATCAGAGACCCAGCGCGTCGCGCAATGTGGCGAGGCGTGTGCGGCTGACCGGGACGCGCAAGGCCTCGGCCCCTTCGACGCTGCATTCGCCGGAATCCTTGAGCCGTTCGAAGCGGGTGACGCGGGCGGGATTTAGAAGGTAGCTGCGATGGACGCGGAGAAAGCCCGCAGGGGCAAGGCGTTCCTCTGCCTCGGAGATTGACCAAGGGCAGAAGAGTGTTTCGGTGCCTCGTTGCAGGAGGGTGTAGTGGCCTTCGGCCCGGACCACCGAGACGGTGGCAGGATCGAGGAAGAAGGTGCGCCCCTCGCGTTCATGCGGAATGCGCAGCAGAGGGTCAGGGCGCGGCGGTTCGGGTTTCGCCTGCTCAGGCACGGGCGGCGGCAGGGGGGCAGGCGCGGGGGCTGCGGCGGGCGGCTGGTCCGGCGTGGGGAAAAAGGTGATGCCGCTGAGCAGGAAGGCCGCCGAGATGACGAATGCGGCCAGCGTGACGAGGATGGCCAGCGTGCCGTTTTCCAGCGCCGGGCCGAGCGCGCCGGACTGCGGATCGGGCACGAAGCCCGTCCCCGCCATGGCGAGGAAATGGACCATGACCACCGCCCCGCCAAAGCCTGCCGCGCCGAAGAGGATGTTGCGCCGCCCGCGTTCGGAATAGGCGATGCGGATGGCGAGGATGGACAGGGCGATGGAGGCGATCAGCGCACCTGCGACACCCGGCAGGGTGTAGACGGGGCTGCACAATTCCATCCCCGACATGCCGATGTAATGCATCAAGGCGATGCCGCCGCCCACGATGGCCCCGGCCAGCGCGAGGCTGCGCCGGGTGCGCGGGCGGAAATGCAGGATCAGAAGCGCAAGGCCCGTCAGCAGGATCGCCACCAGCGCAGAGAGCAGCGTGACGAGCGCGTCATAGGTATAGAGGATGGGCAGTTGCAGGCCGAGCATCGCGACGAAATGCATGGACCAGATGCCGCCGCCCAAGGCCACGGCGGCCATGGAAATGACGGCCTTGCGCTGCCCCACCGGCAGGGCATTGGCCCCGCGCGTGAGGGACAGGCCGGTAAAGCCCGCCATCAGCGCGATGGCGAAGGCGGCCAGAACAAGCCAGGGGTCGTGGCTGTACTCGATCACGCGACAGCCTCCCTGCTGCCGATACACCAGAGGCAAGCTTACAGGCTGGGCGCGCAGATCGGAAGGACCTCGCGCCATGGTTTCGGGGCCTATACAGGGGCGTCGCGATCCGACATGCTTTCCGGCGGCGAATGGCGGGAGAGGAGCGGGATGGCGCGGCGCAGGCAGACACGCATGGTGACCTTGCTGGTCACGCTGTGCCTGCTGGTCACGCTGGTGGTGGAGCGTCTGGCCACGCGGGCCGCACTGGGCGAGGGCGAGGCACGGGCCGAGGTTACACTGCGGCAGACGGTGAATGCGCTGGAAGGCCATATCCGGCGCTTTGAGGCGCTGCCCGAGCTTCTGGCGCGGGATGACGAGGTGAGGGACTTCTTTGCCCGCCCGCAGGCGGCCCCGGCCCTTATGTCGATGAACCAGTGGCTGAAGGCGACGAATGATCTGGCCGGATCGTCGGACCTCTATCTGATCGCGTCGGACGGTGTGACGTTGGCGGCATCGAACTATGATCGCCCGGACACCTTCGTCGGTGAAAGCTTCACCTACCGACCCTATTTCACCGATGCGCTTGCGGGGGGGACGGGGCGGTTCTTCGCGCTGGGCACGACATCCGGGGTGCGGGGGTACTATTTCGGGTCGCCGGTGCGCGGAGATTCGGGACAGGTGATCGGGGTGGTGGCGCTGAAGATCGGGGTGGATGATCTGGAGGCGGCGTGGCGCAGCGCGGAATATCAGATCATCATCTCGGACCCCGAGGGGATCGTCTTCATGGCGACCGAGCCGGGTTGGCGCTATCGCGGGCTTCTGCCCCTGACGGCAGAGCGGGTGGCGCGGACCGAAGCCTCGCGCCGCTACGCCGAACGGCCGCTGGAACCGCTGGATCTGCAAAGGGCCGAGGCGGCGGGGCTGGCGCTGATGACGCTGGCCTCTGATGCGGGTGCGCGGGAATATCTGGCGGTGGAGAAGGCAATGCCCGGGGCGGGCTGGACCGTGCATGTGCTGCTGGATACCGCCCCGCTTCGTGCGCAGGCCCGGCTGACGGTGGCGGCGACGGTGTTGCTGCTGGGGGTGGCGCTGTCGCTGGCCTGGGCGCTGTGGCAGCGCCGCGCGCGTCTTGCAGAACGGATCGCGGTGCAGGCCGCAGCGCAGGCCGATCTAGAGCGGCAGGTGGTGGAGCGGACGGCGGACCTGACGCGGGCGAATGACGAGTTGCACCGGATGCAGGCCGATCTGGTGCAGGCGGGCAAGCTGGCGGCGCTGGGGCGGATGTCGGCGGCGCTGAGCCATGAGATCAACCAGCCTTTGGCGGCGGCGCGCAACTATGCCGACAGCGCAGCCTTGCTGATCGAGAGGGGCGAGGGAGCGCGAGCGCAGGAGAATATCGGGCAGATTCTGTCGCTGATCGACCGAATGGCGGCGATTGCGCGGCATCTGCGGAATGTGGCGCGCAAGCCGAACGAGCCCTTGAAAGTGTTCCCGCTGGCCGTGGCAGTGGAGGATGCGCTGCAACTGGCGGAGACACGGCTGAAGGCATCGGGCCATGCGGTGCGGGTGGATCTGGCCGCCGGTCTGCCCTTGGTGCGGGGCGGGCCGGTGCGGTTGCAGCAGGTGATCGTGAACCTTCTGTCCAATGCCGCCGATGCGATGGAAGGGCGGGCGGGCGAGATCGAGGTGGCAGCCCGTGCGGAAGGGGGCGAGGTGTTGATGACGGTGCGCGATCATGGGCCGGGGGTGGCGGCGGCGATTGCGGACCGGATTTTTGATCCCTTCTTCACGACGAAGACGGTGGGGTCGGGCCTCGGGCTGGGTCTGTCGATCAGCTACAACATCATGAAGGATTTCGGCGGCGACCTGCGGGTGGCGAACCATCCTGACGGTGGCGCGGTCTTCACGGTGGTCCTGCAGGCGGCGGGTCGGGCCGAGGGGGAGCTGGCTGCGGAATGAGGCAGTGCGTCCTTCTGATCGACGATGACGAGGCGATGCGGCGGTCCACCGAACAGGCGCTGGAACTGGCGGGGTTCGAGGTTGTTGCGCATGGATCGGCAGAGGCGGCGCTGGGCCAGGCGGGGCCGGGGCTGGATGGCGTGGTGGTGACGGATATCCGCATGCCAGGCATGGACGGGATGTCGCTTCTTCAGCATCTGACCGAGCGGGACCCGGACCTGCCGGTCATCCTGATCACGGGCCATGCTGAGGTGAGCCTTGCGGTGGAGGCGATGCGGCGCGGGGCCTATGATTTCATCGAAAAGCCCTTCGCGGTGCAGGCGCTGGCCACGGTGATCCGGCGGGCGCTGGATCATCGGGGATTGGTGATGGAGAACCGTCGCCTGCGCGCGGTGGCGGGGCAGCGGGATGATGTCGAGGCGCGGCTGCCGGGGCGGTCAGCCACGATGGTGGAGTTGCGGCGGCGGCTGCGCAGCCTTGGGCCGTCGGAGGCGGATGCGCTGATCCTTGGGCCGACGGGGGCAGGCAAGGATGTGGTGGCGCGGGTCATGCATGACCTCTCGCCGCGGGCGGGCAAGCCCTTTATCGCGATCAACTGCGCGGCCCTTCCTGCGGCGATGATCGAGAGCGAATTGTTCGGGCATGAGGCGGGGGCCTTTCCCGGCGCGATGCGGCCTCGGTTCGGGCGGTTCGAACATGCGCGGGGCGGGACGATCCTTCTGGACGAGATCGCGGCGATGCCTGCGGATCTGCAGGCGAAGCTGTTGCGCGTTCTGCAGGACCGGGTCATCACGCGGCTGGGGTCGAACGATCCGGTCGCGCTGGATGTGCGGTTTCTGGCGACATCGTCCGCCGATCTGGACGCGGCGGTGGCGGTGGGGACGTTCCGCGCCGATCTTTACTGGCGGCTGAATGTCGCCACCTTGCGCGTCCCGCCCTTGGCCGAGCGGCGGGAGGATATCCCGGTGCTGTTCTTGCAGCTGCTGCGCGAGGCGGCGGCGCGGCATGGAGTGGCCGACCGCCTGCCGCCGCCCGAGATGGTGGCGGCGCTGGTCGCGCGCGATTGGAAGGGAAATGTGCGCGAGTTGCGCAACGCGGCGGATCGGTTCGTCCTTGGCCTCGACTGGCTGGAGGGCGAGGGCGGCACCGCGCCCCGTCTGGCCGAGCGGGTGGCGGAGTTCGAACGCAGCGTGATCGCGGCGGCGATTGCCGCGAATCGCGGACGGTTAAGGCGGGTCTATGAGTCGCTGGGGATCAGCCGGAAGACGCTCTATGAGAAGATGCAGAAGCACGGTCTGGACCGCCGCCTGATCGTCGAGGCGGAAGAGGGCGAAGCGTAACGCGCCCCGGATGGGTGGAATTCCACCCATGCCGATCCGCCCGATGTCACCTTTTCCACCCAAATCTCTGCTGGGCGATGGCTTTTGGGGCTGTCGTCATGGGTTTGGAGCTTTGCGTAACGGGGAGGTGACGGGTCTGTTGCACCCAACCGAAGGGCGAGGAGGCCCTGCGGGGCAATCACAAGCCACGTCTGGGAGGACATCATGGCACAGAAGACTTTGCTTGCCGGTCTGGCGACCGGCATCACGCTTGCGGCATCCGTGGCCTTTGCGCAGGGCTACCCCGAACGGCAGATTACGATGGTCGTGCCCTTTGCCGCAGGCGGGCCGACCGACACGGTGGGCCGCCTGATCGCGGAGCGCATGTCGGCCGATCTGGGCCAGCAGATCATCGTGGAAAACGTGGGCGGCGCGGGCGGTACGCTGGGCGCGGGGCAGGTGGCGACGGCGGAGGCCGACGGCTACACGATCCTTCTGCATCACATCGGGATGGCGACCAGCGCCACGCTGTACCGCAACCTCGCCTACAGCCCGCTGGAAGCCTTTGAATATGTCGGTCTGGTCACCGAAGTGCCGATGACCATCGTGGCGCGCAAGGATCTGGAACCGGCGGATTTCGCAAGCCTCGTGACCTATGTGAAAGAGAATGCCGACACGATCACCATGGCCAATGCCGGGATCGGCGCGGCCTCGCATCTGTGCGGGATGCTGTTCATGCAGGCCATGGAAGCGCCCATCGTGACGGTGCCCTACAAGGGCACGGGTCCCGCGATGACGGAACTTCTGGGTGGGCAGATCGACATCATGTGCGACCAGACCACCAACACGGCCGAACAGATCAAGGGCGGCACGATCAAGGCCTATGCGGTGACGACGCCTGCGCGGCTGGACATCTTCCCCGATCTGCCGACGGTGGCCGAGGGTGGCTTCCCGGGGCTTGAGGTTTCGGTCTGGCATGGTGTCTATGCGCCCAAGGGCACGCCCGCCGATGTGGTGGCGCGGCTGTCCGCCTCGCTGCAGGTGGCGCTGGCCGATCCGGGGATCGCGGCCAAGTTGGCGGAACTGGGCACTGCGCCGTCGCCCGCCGCTGATGCGACGCCCGATGCGTTGAAGGCGAAGCTGGAGGGTGAGATCGCCCGGTGGAAGCCGATCATCGAAGCCGCCGGCGTTTATGCCGACTGAGGATGACGGGCCGCACCGGAAGGTGCGGCCCTTTTCCCTGACCGAGAGGCCGACATGAAAGTCGCATCCTTCGACCGGACTGATGCCGCCGCAGGCATCCTTTTCATCGGCTTCGGCCTGTTCTTCGGCATCCAGTCGCTGGGGCTGGAACTGGGCACGGCTTTCCGCATGGGGCCGGGCTATTTCCCGCTGGTGCTTTCGGGCGTGCTGATCGGGTTCGGGTTGCTGATCCTGTTCAACGCGTTGAAAACCGAAGGCGGGGCGGGCATCGGCGGGCTGGCCTGGCGGGGCATGGCCTTCATCCTGATGGCGCCGATCTTCTTTGGCCTGACCGTGCGGGGGTTGGGCTTCATCCCGTCGATCTTCCTGACCACGCTGATCGCGGGGTTGGCCTCGTTCAAGATGCGGTTGCCTTGGGCGCTGGTTCTGGCGGTGGGCGTGACGGTCTTTTCGACGCTGGTCTTTTCCTATGGGCTTGGGCTGCCGTTCCGGCGCATCGGCCCGTGGCTGAGCTTCTGAGGGGCGCGAGATGGATCTGCTTTCAAACCTCGCGCTTGGCTTTGCGACCGCCGCTTCGCCCGAGAACCTGTTCTTCTGCCTTGTGGGCGTGATCCTTGGTACCCTGATCGGGGTGCTGCCGGGGATCGGGGCGACGGCGACCATCGCCATGCTGCTGCCGATCACCTTTCAGTTGGAACCTGTGTCGTCGCTGATCATGTTGGCGGGCATCTATTACGGCGCGCAGTATGGCGGGTCGACGACGGCGATCCTGATCAACATGCCGGGGGAAAGTTCGTCCGCCGTCACGGCCATCGACGGCTATCAGATGGCGCGGAAGGGCAAGGCCGGGACGGCGCTGGCCGTGGCGGCGCTGGGGTCCTTCTTTGCGGGCACGGTGGCGACGCTGCTGGTCGCGCTGTTCGCGCCGCCGCTGACGGCGATTGCGCTGAACTTCGGGGCGGCGGAGTATTTCAGCCTGATGGTGCTGGGTCTGGTTTCGGCCATCGCCTTGGCGCATGGGTCCATCCTGAAGGCGCTGGCCATGGTGGTGCTGGGGCTGCTGCTGGGGCTGGTGGGGACGGACATCTATACCGGCGAGCCGCGCTTCAATCTGGGGATACCGGAATATGCCGATGGGCTGAACTTCGTGGCGCTGGCGGTGGGCGTGTTCGGGATCGCCGAGATCCTGCGCAATCTGGAAGGCGAGCAGGACCGGACCGTGCTGGGGACGAAACTGGCGGGGCTGTTCCCGTCGAAAGAGGACCTTAAGGCCATGCTGGCCCCGATGGTGCGGGGGACAGCGGTCGGGTCGGTGCTGGGTATCCTGCCGGGGGGCGGGGCGGTGCTGGCCTCTTTCGCGTCCTACACGATGGAAAAGCGGCTGTCGGATCATCCGGAGGAATTCGGCAAGGGCGCGGTGGCGGGCGTGGCGGGGCCGGAATCGGCCAATAACGCGGGCGCGCAGACGAGTTTCATCCCCCTGCTGACGCTGGGCATTCCGGCCAATCCGGTGATGGCGCTGATGGTGGGGGCGATGATCATCCAAGGCATCGTGCCGGGACCGAATGTGGCGACCGAACAGCCGGCGCTGTTCTGGGGGATCATCGCCAGCATGTGGATCGGCAACCTGATGCTGGTGGTGCTGAACCTGCCCTTGATTGGGCTTTGGGTACGGCTGTTGAAGGTGCCCTATCATGTGCTGTTTCCGATCATCATGGCCTTCTGTTCCATCGGGGTCTATTCGGTGAACTCCAACGTCTATGACCTGTTCGCGGTCGCCTTCTTCGGCCTGATGGGCTATGTGCTGATCAAGCTGCGTTGCGAGCCTGCGCCGTTGCTTCTGGGCTTTGTCCTTGGGCCGATGCTGGAAGAGAACCTGCGGCGGGCGATGATACTTGGCCGGGGTGATGCGACGGTCTTTCTGACACGTCCGATCAGCCTGACGCTGCTGCTTTTGACGGTGGCGGTGCTGGTGATCGTGCTGTTGCCGTCGATCCGAAAGAAGCGCGACGAGGTCTTTGTCGAGGCGGACTGAGCGCGGCCTAAGGCGCGCGATCCGGTGAGGTGGTGTTCATCTTCGGGCTGACCGCGTCTTTGGTCATCCTGCCGTGCAGGGTGGACTGGCGGCGCGGGTCGGGCTGGGTTGACGTGGCTGGCCCTGCGGTTACCTACGGACGCTGGGATTGGAACCGGTGGGGAGAGCCTGCGATGGCACGGGTGGCGTTTCTGGGGCTTGGGGTAATGGGCTTTCCGATGGCGGGTCACCTGATGGCCAAGGGGCATGAGGTGACGGTCTACAACCGGTCGCCGCAGAAGGCCGAGGCTTGGGTTGCCAAGCATGGCGGCCGTTCCGCCCAGACCCCGGTCGCCGCTGCGGAGGGGGCGGATGTGGTGCTGGCCTGCGTGGGCAATGATGACGACCTGCGCGAGGTCTGCACCGGGCCGGACGGTGCCTTTGCCGGGATGGGCAACGGGACGCTGTTCATCGATCACACGACGGTGTCGGCGTCGGTCACGCGGGAGCTTGCCGCGCTTGCCACAGGCCGTGGCATCGGCTTTGTCGATGCGCCTGTCTCGGGCGGGCAGGCCGGGGCGGAGAATGGCGTGCTGTCGGTCATGTGTGGCGGCAGCGCGGAGGATTATGCGCGTGCCGAACCCGTGATTGCCGCCTATGCCCGCATTTGCCGCCGCATCGGCGAGAGCGGGGCGGGACAACTGGCCAAGATGTGCAACCAGATCGCCATTGCGGGCCTGATGCAGGGCCTGTCTGAGGCGCTGCACTTCGCCGAGAAGGCAGGGCTGGACGGCGAGGCGGTGGTCGAGGTGATCAGTCAGGGCGCGGCGGGCAGCTGGCAGATGGCGAACCGCCACAAGACGATGCTGGCCGGTCATTTCCAGCATGGCTTTGCGGTTGACTGGATGCGCAAGGATCTGGGGATCTGCCTGTCCGCCGCCGATGAGGTCGGGGCCAGTCTGCCGGTGACCGCGCTGGTGGATCAGTTCTACAAGGACGTCCAGAAGATGGGCGGGGGGCGCTGGGATACGTCGAGCCTCTTTGCCCGGCTGCGCAAGCTAGGCTGAGGGGCTTCAGGAGCTAGCGCCCGGAGCGGCTGACTAACGTCAGGGGGCGTTTTGTCTGCCGCTGTCGCCACGGCGTCGCAATGGGAAAGGGGCGCAGTCGGCTGCGCCCCTTCTGCGTTCTGCATGCGGCTTCAGGCGGCGGCGCGCTTGAAACGACGGTCAAGGTCATCGGCACCTTCTTCCATGTCGAGATCGAAGCCGGCGGTGGCGGCCTTTTCGCGGCGTGGCGCGAACCCGCCCTTCGCCACCTTCGTAGGCGACTTGACGGCGATCTGCTGGGTGTCCTTGACTTGGAAGAAGTCCATCGCGCCTGACAGGGCGTCGGCTTGACCCGAAAGCTCTGTCGCGCTGGCGGCCAGTTGTTCCGAGGCGGAGGTGTTTTCCTGCGTGACCTTGTCGAGTTGCTGGATGGCTGCGCTGATCTGTCCGGCCCCGGTGGCCAGCTCGCCTGCCGCAACGGAAATCTCGGTGACAAGCGCAGAGGTGGTTTCGATGTTCGGGACGAGGCCGCGCAGCATGTCGCCCGCACTGGATGCCGTGCGCAGCGTTACCTCGGACAGCGAGGAGATTTCGGTCGAGGCTGTCTGGCTGCGTTCGGCAAGCTTGCGGACTTCGGCGGCGACGACGGCGAAACCGCGTCCATGTTCGCCTGCGCGCGCCGCTTCCACCGCCGCATTCAGGGCCAGAAGATCGGTCTGCCGGGCGATTTCCTGCACGATCATGATCCGGCTGGCGATTGTCTTCATGGCGTCGACCGCCTCGACGACGGCCTTGCCGCTTGCCCGGGCATCCGTGGCGGATTGCCGCGCCATCTTTTCGGTTTCCTTGGCGTTCTCGGCTGTCTGCTTGATGTTTGCTGCCATCTGCTCCACCGCCGCCGAGGTTTCCTCGGTGGAAGAGGCCTGTTCCGCGGCGCCCTGACTGAGTTCCTCGGAGGTCGAGGCCATCTGCGTGGCGCCGGAGGCGACGTTGTGGATGGCCGTGTTCACGACGGCGAGGCTGCGCGAGATCCGGCGTGTCAGCAGGACGGCGGCCAGCATCGCCGAAAGGATCGCTGCGAGGAAGAGGCCGGCAAGCGCCATCTGCGCCGAGGCATAGGCCGCAGCCGTTTCCGACGCGTGCTTTCTGGCTTCTTCTTCGATGATCGTCATCATGTCGTCCATTGAGGCGACCAGATCGTCGGCGATCTTTGCCAGATCACCGTGGAAAAGCGCATTGGCGGACCCGTCTGCGCCCGACAGCTTGAGCGAGATGGCCGCGGCGTTCTGCTTTTTGGCAAGAACATGCAGGTCCTCGAACCGCGCCAGCGTCACGCGCTGCTTTTCGGTAAGGTCCGATGCCTTGATCTTGGCCACCGTCGCTTCGACGTCCTGCACGATGGCGTCGATCTCGGCCCGCAGCTTTGCGAGGTGATCGGCGGGCGCATTGGGCATGCTGATCAGGATCTCGGCGACGGTCGATCTGACCATCAGCTTGTTCTTCAGGAGGCGGTCGATATCGGCCATCTGCCCCATGGAGACGTTCACGGCGAAAAGGTACCGGTCATTCGATGCCTTCAGCATCCCCAGCACCATGACCGTCGAGCCGGCCCATATCGCAAAGATCACGGCGAATGTCGTGATCAGCAGTCTTTTCAAGGTCAGACGCATCCCTTTTCTCCCTCTTCTGGGTGCGCCGGCACCCGGTCTTCCTGTATGAGTCAACGCGGCGCGGGAAGCCCAGTTTAGGGCGGGAATTGGGCAGGACGGATCGTCCTCGTGGGGTGGGTTGCAGGGGGCGGTTGGGTAAGTACATGCAATTATGCGATTATTTTTGAAATTCCCGCATAGGTCGCGTGGGAGCGCAGGCAAGTTTCCCCGACCGAAGACACAACTTGGTCATACTTTTGACATGCCGCTCTTCCTGCCGCACCCGGATGGCACTGCATGCCGCAGCGTTGCGCCTTGGATGGTTTTGCTGTCATGCTCGCCCTCCTAAGGGGAGTTTGGCGCAGTGGCGGTCGAGCATTTCATCATCGCGGGCGATCTGGCGGCTGACAGCTTTCTGCCTTGGATCACGCGACATATGCAGCGCCTTGGGCTGCGCGGTGTGCCCGTGCGTCGTGCCGACGGGCAGGTGGAAATCACCCTGAGCGGGCCACCCGACCTGATCGATGCGATGGAACTGGGCGTGTCGCTTGGCCCGATCGATGTGTGGGTCGAGGCGATTGGACGGCGCCGTCTGGAGAATGGTGAGGTCTCCTGACACAGGGGTCTTCACAAATTGGTTACTTATTGGGCGGTCCGGTCTAACAATCAGGCATGAACAGCGATTCCTTTTGTGGATCGTCAATGCCCGCTCGGTCGGCAGGACAGCCATCCGAAGTCGGCATAGCGTGACCCGAAAGGCCGTTTACCGGAACCGAACTGATGTCTGCTGCCTGGACTCCTGTCGTGCTGTCGCGCGACCTCCCTCGGCTTGGGGTTATGCCTGTCTGTGTGGACGGGATGGATGTGGCGCTGTGGCGTAGCGCATCTGGCCGCGTGGCAGCATGGGCCGACCGTTGCCCGCATCGTGGGATGCGCTTGTCGCACGGCTTTGTGCGTGGCGAGGCACTGTCCTGCATCTATCACGGCTGGAGCTATGGGGCCGAAGGCCATTGCCTGCGGATCCCGGCCCATCCGGACCTTGCCCCGCCCGATGCGATCCGCGTTCCGGTCTTTCACGCGACGGAAGCTGACGGCGTGGTCTGGGTTGCGCCGCAAGCACCTGATGCGATGCCTCCGACGATCGAAGGATCGGCGCTGCGGTCGCTGACGGTCGAGGCGGCTGTGGACTGGGAGGCCATGGGCTTTTCGGTGTCAGGCCCGATGGCGCGCGGCACACTGTCTGGCGTTGCGGTGACGATCCTTGTGCAACCCCTGCCGAATGGTCGCTATGCGCTGCATGCGCTGGCGGAGGCGACGGCATCCCCTTCGGTGTTGACCGAGGTGTCGCGCGGGCTTGAAGCCCTGCGGCGGCAGGCGGAAGAGGTGTTCGCATGACCGATCCCATCCGTGACGAATGGTATCCGGTGGCCATGGTCAGCCAGTTGCACCGCGAAGACCGCGACACCTTGCTTTTGGGCGAAGCGATCCACGTGACACTGCGGGATGGGCAGCCGATGGTAACGGAGTCAGGCCGGGTTCTGCCGTCACTGGCGCGCTATGGCCATGTCTGGACCAGCCTTGGCGCACCCGCGCGCCCCCTGTTCGACATCCCCGAAGCGGATCAGCCCGGGCGGCGTCTGGTCGATGTCGGCCTTGTCCGCGTGAAATGTTCGCCCCTGCGTGCGGTCGAGAACTTTCTCGACATCGCGCATTTTCCTTTTGTGCACACCGATATCCTTGGCGCCGAACCGCATACCGAGGTGGGTCGCTATGACGTGGCGATCCGCGACGAGGTGGATGAGGTCTGGGCGACCAAGGTGCAGTTCTACCAACCGCAAGCCGCGAAATCGGCGGCGGGTGGGATCACCACGGAATACATGTATCGCGTGCCTGCGCCGACGGTATCGGTGCTGTATAAGACCTGCCCGCCGCGCCCCGGGGAATGGGACGTGATCACCCTTTTCGTGCAGCCCCTGACCGAGACGCTGTGCGAAGTCTGGCCTTGGATGGCGCTGTTTGACGAAAGCACATCGCTGACCGACCTGATCCATTTCCAGCAGACGATCTTCCTGCAGGATCGGTCGATCCTTGAAAATCAGCAGCCCAGCCTGTTGCCACTGGACCCGGGGCTTGAGATTCCGACACGCGCCGACCTTACATCCGTGGCCTATCGGCGTTGGCTGAAACGGCGCGGTTACAGCTATGGCGCGCAACTGGTGGCGGCATGATCCTTTACGACTATGTCCTTAGCCCTGATTGCTACAAGGTGCGGCTGATGGCGTCGTTGGTCGGCGCGCGGCTTGATCTGCGCGCGGTCGATTTCCACCCGGGCGGAGAGCATCGCAGCGCCCCCTTCCTGCGGATCAATCCGGCGGGCACGATCCCGATCCTGCAGGACGGCGACCTGCTGCTGACGGAATCCGCCGCGATCCTGACCTATGTAGCGGCAAGCCATGGGCCGGACTGGCTGGGCGATGACACGCCTGTCATGCGCGGGCGGGTGGCGCAATGGCTGGCCTTCGGGCATCGGCTGTCGGCCAGCATCGGCAAGGCCCGCACCCATGACATGCTGCAGAAGCCCGCCGATATCGACGCCTGCCGCAAGACGGGTGTCGCCGCTCTGCGCGAGCTTGAGGCCGCGCTGGTTGAGGCGCGGTTGCGCGGCGAAGCGTTTCTGGCCGGAAACCGGCCCACATTGGCCGATATCGCCTGTTTCCCGCATGCCATGCTGGCCCCGGACGGCGGCATCTCGACCGACCCCTATCCGACGATACGGCTCTGGACCCGGTCGCTGCGCGCCCTGCCGCGGTTCATCGAAATGCCGGGCATCCACCGCTTGCACGAGTTGAAGCCCGAACCCACGGGGAGCAGCCAATGACCGCCCATCTTTTCAAGGGCTGCGCCGCCGTTGTCTGCGACCCCCACAGCGTGCTGCGCGATGTGGACCTTCTGGTCGAAGGGCCGAAGATCGCGGCCATTGGCAAGGGTCTGGTCGCCCCGGCGGGGGCCGAAGTCATCGATGCGCGGGGCTGGTTTCTGTATCCCGGCCTTGTGAACAGCCACCATCATTTCTTCCAGACCTTCGTGCGCAACCGTGCCGATCTGGATTGGACCAAGCTGTCGGTCATCGAATGGCTGGACCTGATGTATCCGATCTTCTCGCGGCTGACCGAGGATTGCTTCTACCACTCGTCCCTGACCGCGATGGCCGAATTGGCCAAGCATGGCTGCACGACGGCCTTTGACCACCAGTACAACTACCCCCGCCATGCCGGTAAACGCCTCGTCGACCGCCAGTTCGAGGCGGCGGCCAAGATCGGGCTGCGCTTTCATGCGGGGCGCGGTGGGAACACGCTGCCCAAATCGCAAGGATCGACGATCCCGGATGAGATGCTGGAATCGACCGATGAATTCATTGCCGATTGCGCGCGGCTGATCGATACCTATCACGACCCGGCCCCCTTCAGCATGGCGCAGGTTGTGGTGTCCCCCTGCCAGCCGGTGAACTGCTACCGTGAAACCTTCGTGGAATCCGCAGCTCTTGCCCGCGACAAGGGTGTCTTCCTGCATACCCATGTCGGAGAAGGCGAAAGCCAGGTGATCGCGGCGCGCCACGGCATGCGGACGGTGGATTATCTGGAACAGATCGGTTTTGCCGGGCCTGACACCTTCTATGCCCATTGTTGGGAGTTGACGGACACCGAACTGCGCCAGTTGGCGGCTTCGGGGACGGGTGTGGCGCATTGCCCGGAACCCGTCTATCTGGTCGGCGCCGAAGTCACCGATATTCCCGCCATGGCGGCCTTTGGGGTGCGGCTGGGCCTTGGCTGCGACGGGTCTGCCTCGAGCGACAATTCCAACCTGATGCACTGCATCCACTCGGGCTATATGCTGCAATGCCTCGTGGCGTCCCGCCGCGCGCATCCCGTGCCGGAGCCGCGTGATTTTCTGGGCTATGCCACGGCTGGGGGCGCTGCCCTGCTGGGGCGCAGCGATATCGGGCGTCTGGCCCCCGGGATGGCTGCGGACCTTTTCGCCATCGACACCCGCCGGATGGATTATGTCGGCACCCGCCACGACCCGGCCAGCCTGATCGCCAAGGTCGGCATCGGCATGCCTACTGACCTGACCATGGTCAACGGCCGCATCGTCTGGGCCAAGGGCGAATTCCCCGGACTGGACGAAGCCCAGATGGCCGCCGAGGCCGAAGCCGTGCTGGCCACCATAAACGCCTAGAAACACTCAACAGGAGAGACAGCCATGATCGCAAGACGGACCTTCCTTCAGACCACAGCCTTCGCCGCCATCGCCGCGGCGATATCCGCGCGCGGGGCAAGTGCCGCCGATCCCTTGGGGATTGCTCTGGTCCTGCCCTCGCCCCTTGGCGATGTGGGCTGGTCGCACACGCTGGCGGCGGGTCTGGACCCGATCAAGGCGGCCTATGGTGATGCCGTCACCTTCACCATTCTGGAAAACATCGCCGAAGGCCCCGATGCCGACCGCATCATGAACAAGGCCGTGGCAGACGGGAACAAGGTGCTTATCGCCGGGTCCTTCGGCTATCAGAACGGCGCGATGCAGATTGCCAAGCGTGACCCGTCGGTCACCGTGCTGCATGCGTCGGGCTTCATGGTCGCCCCGAACTTCTCGCCCTTCGCGGCGCAATACTTCCAAGGCACCTATTTGCTGGGCATGGCAGCGGCGGCGCTGTCGAAAACCGGCAAGCTCGGCTCTGTCTCGGCCTTTGCCATTCCCGAATTGATCACCTCGATCAACGCCTTCACGCTGGGCGCGCAGGCAGTGAACCCGGATATCGAAGTGTCGGTGATCTGGGTCAACACATGGTTCGACCCGGCCAAGGAACAGGAAGCCGCCAAGGCGCTGATCTCGCAGGGATGCGACGTGATCTTCTCGAACGCGCAGGACACGCCGTCGGTCATCGCGGCCTGCGAAGAGGCGGGCATCTACGCCTTCAACCTGAACTCGTCGATGAAGAAATACGCGCCGACCAAGTACCTTGGCTGCGTGGCCACGGATTGGTCGCCCTTCTTCAAGGCATCGGTCGATGCCCATCTGGCGGGCAACTTCGTCGGCGCGAACGCCTTCCTTGGCGTGGCCGACAAGGTTGTCTCTGTGGTGGACTGGAGTGCGGATATCCCCGCCGACATCATGGCCAAGATCACTGAGGCCGAAGCCAAGATCGCCGATGGCAGCTTCAACCCCTTCACCGGGCCGATCACCAAGGCGGATGACAGCGAAGGTGTCGCGGCGGGCGTTTCCCTTGCCAATGCCGACATCATCGCGATGGATTGGCACGTCAAGGGTGTTGCCACCCCCTTGCCGCAGTGATCCAAATGCCCGCGCCGCTGCTGTCGCTTCGCAAGATGACCAAGACCTACGGGCAGACCGTGGCGAATTCCGCCATCGATCTGGACGTGGCTGGTGGGTCCATTCACGCGATCCTTGGCGAAAACGGCGCGGGCAAATCCACCTTGATGAAGCTGATCTACGGGGTCGAGCGTCCCGACGAGGGCGAGGTGCTTTGGAACGGTGCGCCCGTCCATCTGACATCGCCCGCCGAGGCGCGGCGGCTGGGCATCGGGATGGTGTTCCAGCATTTCTCCCTGTTCGAAACACTGACCGTGGTGGAGAACATCTCGTTGATCGTGCCGGGGTCGAAGGCCGATCTGGCCACCCGCATCCGCGCCCTTGGGCAGGATTTCGGTCTGGTGGTCGATCCCTTTGCCCATGTGCATGCGCTGTCGGTCGGCGAACGGCAGAGGGTGGAGATCATCCGCTGCCTGCTGACCGAACCGCGCCTTCTGATCCTTGATGAACCGACCAGCGTCCTGCCGCCCCAAGCGGTGGGTCTGCTGTTCGATACGCTGCGCCGTCTGCGGGACGGCGGGGTGTCGATCCTGTTCATTTCGCACAAGCTGGATGAAATCCGCGCGCTTTGTGACCGTGCCACGATCCTGCGCGGCGGGCGCGTCACTGGGGATGTTGATCCGCGCGACCATGATTCACATGATCTTGCGCGCATGATGATCGGGCGCGACATGCCCGCGCCGCTGCATCTGGCGCCGATGCCGCAGGGCGATCTGCGGCTGGAGCTTTCGGGCCTGAACCACGCACCCGACGATCCTTTCGGCATGGGTCTGGCGGGGGTGACGCTGCGCCTGCATGCGGGGGAGATTCTGGGGATTGCGGGGATTTCGGGCAATGGGCAGGCGGAACTGTCGCGCCTGATTTCCGGCGAGACCGTGCTGCCCGCCGCACGGCGTGATGAAATCCGCATGATGGACAAGGCGATCGGCCATCTTGGACCCGCCGAACGGCGGGCACTCGGCTTTGCCTTCGTGCCCGAGGAGCGGCTTGGCCGTGGTGCCGTGCCGGACATGAGCCTTGCCGACAACAGCCTGCTGACGGCCCATCCTTTGGGCCTGCTGAAGCGCGGGCTGATCGACCGTCAGGCCGAAGCCAAGTTCACCGCAGGCTGCATTGCGGATTTCGACGTCCGCACCTCTGGCCCCGAGGCCGAAGCCGGGTCGCTGTCGGGCGGGAACCTGCAGAAATTCATCATGGGGCGCGAGATTTCGCTGAACCCGCGCCTTCTGTTCGTCGCCCAGCCGACATGGGGGGTGGATATCGGGGCGGCGACGGCGATCCGGCACCGTCTGGTGCAGATGCGGAATGAGGGCGTGGCGGTTCTGGTGATCTCGGAGGAGTTGGAAGAGTTGTTCGAAATCTGCGACCGCATTCAGGTGCTGCATAAAGGGGCCCTGTCCCCCAGCCTTGACCCGCGCAGCGCCGGGCCCGAAGAGATTGGCCGCTGGATGATCGGTGCCGCCGGGGTGGCAGCATGATCCGCCTTGTCCGCCGTGATCGCGCCTCGCGCAAGTTGGCGGTGGCGGCGCCGCTATTGGCACTTCTGGCGGCGATCCTGTCGAACCTGATCCTGTTCGTGGCGATGGGCAAAGACCCGGCGGCCGTCTTTTATGCGCTGCTGCTGGAACCGTTCATGACATGGTCCGGGTTTTCGGAGGTTCTGCTGAAAACAGGCCCGCTTCTGCTGATTGCCCAAGGGCTCGCCATCGGGTTCCGCGCCAAGGTGTTCAACATCGGGGCAGAGGGACAGTTCATTCTGGGCGCGATCTTCGCCTCGGCGATCCCGGTCTATTTCCCGCAGGCCACGGGCGGCTGGATCTGGCCTGCCATGTTGATCATGGGGGCCATCGGCGGGGCGCTATGGGCGGTCGTTCCGGCGTTCTGGCGGGTGCGGCTGAACGCGAATGAAATCCTTGTCACCCTGATGATGAGCCTGATCGCTGTCCAGCTGTTGAACTACCTGCTGCTCGGCCCGTGGAAGGACCCGATGGGATTCAACTTCCCGCAATCGGTGATGTTCCAGTATGACGCGATGATCCCCATTCTGCTGCCCGGCACGCGGGTCAACATGTCGCTTCTGCTGGCCTTCGTGGCGGCCCTGTTAGCATGGATCTACATGCAGCGCAGTTTCGGCGGGTACCAGTTTCTGGTCGGTGGTCTGGCTCCCAATGCCGCCACCTATGCCGGCTTTTCGCAATCCCGCGCGATCTGGCTGTCGCTTCTGATCGGCGGCTTTGCGGCCGGGCTTGCAGGGGCGGCTGAGGTGGCGGGTCCGATCGGGCAGCTGCAACGCTCGATCTCGACGGGCTACGGCTATGCCGCGATCATCGTCGCATATCTTGGCGGGCTGCACCCGGTGGGCATCGTCGCCTCGTCCCTTTTGATGGCGGCCCTCTATATCGGGGGCGACAATGCGATGGTGTCGGCCGATCTGCCCGTCGCGGCCGTGCGCGTGTTTCAGGGCAGTCTGCTGGTCTGCTACCTCGCGGCGATCACCTTTGTCCGCTTTCGCCTTGTCCGCACGAAAGGAGCGCCTGCATGAGCGGGATCGAGTTCATCCTTGCCGGCATGCTTGCGGCGGCCACCCCGTTTCTGCTGGCCGCCCTTGGCGAATTGGTGGTGGAACGGGCGGGGGTGTTGAACCTTGGGCTGGAAGGGATGATGGCCTTTGGTGCGGCCATCGGATTCATTGTCGTCTATGAAGGCGGCGGCCATTTCGCGGCCTTTGTGGCGGCGGGTTTTGCAGGGGTTGGGCTGGCGCTGATCTTCGGGGGCTTGGCGGTCGGGCTGCGGGCCAATCAGGTTGCGGTCGGGCTGGCGGTGGGCATCCTTGGGCAGGGGCTGTCGTCTCTGGTGGGCAATTCCTATGAAAGCCTGACCATTACGGGCTTGCCGAAACTGGCCTTTCCCGGCCTGTCCGACCTGCCGGTGGTGGGTGGCCTTTTCGTTCAGGACATCATCGTCTGGCTGTCGCTCATCGCCACGGCCCTGATCTGGGCGATGTTTCGCTATTCTCGCCTTGGGCTGATCCTGCGGGCCATCGGCGAAAACCCCGCCGCTGCGCGCGCCATCGGCTATCGGGTGAACGCCCTGCGGCTCTGTGCGGTCATGTTCGGCGGGGCGATGGCGGGCTTTGCCGGGGCATATGCCGCTACGGTCTATACCCCGCTTTGGGCCGATGGCATGATCGCCGGGCGCGGCTGGATCGCCTTGGCACTGGTGGTGTTCGGCACATGGCTGACAGGCCGGATCTTCTTTGGCGCCTGCCTATTCGGCGCCGTGTCTTTGGCGAGCCTTGTTGCACAGACCGAAGGCTGGGCCGTGCCGTCTCAGCTTTTGTCGAGCTTGCCCTATATCGTTGCGATCGTGGTTTTGGGCATCATCACGTCGAACAAGAGGTTGCTGAAGATCAATGGCGTGGCCTCGCTGGGCGAACCCTTCGGGCCCTGAGATGCCCCCTTGATCCGTGGACGGGGTGAGCGGGCGCGCCATGCTTGGGCCTGCAGGTGTGGCTTCAGGTGAGACGATCCACGGCGGGGGCAAGAGGGGCGGCACTGGCCGCGTTCGTTGTCCGTTCAGGATTCGGCGTGCCATAGCGTGGCGGCAGCGCGCATCAGCGCCCGTGGGGCGAAAAATTCCAAGCGGATCAGATTTCTGTTCGTTTTCAGAGGAATGGATGGTGCTGCAAGAGAGGATTGAACTCTCGACCTCTCCCTTACCAAGGGAGTGCTCTACCACTGAGCTACTGCAGCGCCAGTGCCGTCAGAAGGGTGTCCCGCGCGGCGTGGCGGGTGAATAGCCGCGATCAGGGGCGGGTGCAAGAGCAAACATGGGCCATTGCCGCCGTGGCGCGGGGGGCTGGCTGGACCGTTGCCGCGGCTTCGTATAGGAAGCGGACATGAGCCCGAAACCAACGGAAGCGCAGGCGGAAAAGGCAGGGCGTCCAGCGTCGGAGATGACGCGGGACGAACGGCGAAAGGCTGCGTTGAAGGCCAATATGGCGCGGCGCAAAGCGCAGGCGAAGGCCCGGTCCGGAACGCTGGATGGCATGGCAGAGACACAAGATGCGGGGGCTGCCCGGGGCATGACCCGCGAGGATGAGTGAGGCGGGCGTATGGATTCGATATTGGTCAAGGGCAACGGGGCGCTGCATGGGGCGATCCCCATCGCGGGGGCGAAGAATGCCTGTCTGACGTTGATGCCGGCCACCCTTTTGACCGAGGAGCCGCTGACGCTGACCAATGCGCCGCGGTTGTCGGATATCCGGACGATGACGCAACTCTTGCAGTCGCTGGGGGCGGAGGTGGCCAGTTTGCAGGATGGGCTGGTGCTGGCCTTGTCGTCGCATGACATCGACAATCACCGCGCCGACTACGATATCGTGCGGAAGATGCGGGCGAGCATACTTGTTCTGGGGCCGATGCTGGCGCGGGATGGGCATGCGGTGGTGTCGCTGCCGGGGGGCTGCGCGATCGGGGCGCGGCCGGTGGACCTGCATCTGAAGGCGCTGGAGGCGATGGGGGCGGAGCTGGACCTGCGGGATGGCTATGTCCATGCCAAGGCGCCCGGCGGGCGGTTGAAGGGGGCTGTGATCGAATTTCCTTTCGTGTCCGTGGGGGCCACGGAGAATGCGCTGATGGCGGCGACGCTGGCCAAGGGGACCACGGTCCTGAAGAACGCGGCGCGGGAGCCGGAAATTGTCGATCTGGCGCAATGCCTTAGGAAGATGGGCGCGGAGATCGAGGGCGAGGGCACATCCACCATCACGGTGCAGGGCGTGGACCGGTTGCATGGCGCGACCCATCCGGTGGTGACCGACCGGATCGAATTGGGGACCTATATGCTGGTGCCCGCGATCTGTGGCGGCGAGGTGGAATGTCTGGGCGGACGTATCAATCTGGTAGGCGCTTTTGCCGAGAAACTGGATGAGGCGGGCATCTCGGTGACCGAGACGGCGCGGGGGGTGAAGGTCACCCGCAAGAACGGAAGGGTGCGCGCGGTGAACGTGACGACGGAGCCGTTCCCGGGCTTTCCGACCGACCTTCAGGCGCAGATGATGGCCTTGCTCTGCACCGCCGACGGGGTGTCGGTTTTGGAAGAAAAGATATTTGAAAACAGGTTCATGCATGCGCCCGAGCTGATGCGGATGGGGGCCAAGATCGATGTGCATGGCGGCACCGCGACGGTGACGGGGGTGGAGCGGTTGCGGGGTGCGCCGGTGATGGCCACCGACCTGCGGGCGAGCGTGAGCCTGATCCTTGCCGGGCTGGCGGCGGAGGGGGAGACGGTGGTCAACCGTGTCTATCACCTTGATCGCGGCTATGAGCGGGTGGAGGAAAAGCTGTCGGCCTGCGGCGCGAAAATCGAGCGGATCAAGGGGAACTGACCCATGGCCGATGCGCGTTTCGAGGATGGCGAGATCGGGCCGCTGAACCTTGTGGCGCGGGATGCGGAGGATCTGGAGGTCATCTCGGCCCTTGTGCAGGACGCGGTGCTGACGGGGGCGGACCTGAAATGGGAGCGGTCGAAGCGCAGATTTGCCTGCCTGATCAACCGCTTCCGCTGGGAAGACCGGGAGGCGGCAGAGGCGGCCAAGCGGCCTTATGAGCGAGTGCGGGCGCTTTTGGTGATCGAGGATGCGGGGGCGGTGCGGTCGCAGGGGATTGACCGGGGGGACCCGGAGACGGTGTTTTCTCTGCTGTCCTTGGGATGGGAGCCGGGGCCGGAGGGGACAGGGGCGGTGACGCTTGTTCTGGCGGGCGACGGGGCGGTGCGGGTGGAGGTGGAGGCGCTGGAAGTGACGCTGCATGACGTCACGAAGCCCTATATCGCGCCGAGCCGGAAGAAACCCGAGCATCGGGATTAAGCAAGTCTCTGATATCGTTGGATTTTGGCGACAACGGCTGTGCCCTGTTTTGTGCCGCCTTTTGTGCAGCAAAGTGTACATACAAATTTCGAGAGGCGAGGGTCGCGCGGTTTGGTTAAGCGTGCGTGGACGCACAGGATTTGCCGGATGTTGGGGTTGGGGGTGTCAGGGCCACCATATTGGCGATGGCGGTGGTAGATAGGCTTTGGTTATGGGTAGGGTGTGTGGGCCTGCGCCGTGGCGTGCGGTCTGACGGGGGGCGTGAGGCTGGGGCGGCGCGGGGCCACGCACCGTTTGGGCGCGGTGGCGGTGCGTGCGAGCACGCACCCTACGGCTTGAGTGCCCATGCCCCGCGCGCTAGATGGGGCGGACTTACCCGGAGGCTTGCCTGATGACCTTTTTCCTGTCCACCCGCGACGCCGGTTTCGAGGCGGATTTCGCGCAGCTTCTGTCGATGAAGCGCGAAGAGGCGGAGGATGTGGATCAGGCCGTGGCCGCCATCATCGCGGATGTGCGCGCCCGGGGGGATGCGGCGCTGATCGAGCTGACGGCGCGGTTTGATCGGCTGGAACTGACGGCGGACCGGCTGGCCTTTTCGGAGGCCGAGATCGAGGCCGAGATCGCCAAGGTGTCGGCAGAGGATCGCGCGGCGCTGGAACTGGCGGCGGAGCGCATCCGGGCCTATCACGAAAGGCAGCGGCCCGAGGATGCCAGTTGGACCGATGCGGCGGGGGCGACGCTGGGCTGGCGCTGGACGCCCGTTTCGGCGGCGGGGCTTTATGTGCCGGGGGGGCTGGCCTCCTATCCGTCTTCGGTGCTGATGAATGCGATCCCGGCCAAGGTGGCGGGGGTTGCGCGGCTGGTCGTGACCTGCCCGACGCCGGGGGGTGTGGTGAACCCGCTGGTGCTGCTGGCGGCGCGGATCGCGGGGGTGGATGCGATCTACCGGGTGGGGGGCGCGCAGGCGGTGGCGGCGCTGGCCTATGGGACGGCGACGATTGCGGCGGTGGACAAGATCACCGGACCCGGCAACGCCTATGTTGCGGCGGCGAAGCGGCGGGTTTTTGGCCGCGTGGGGATCGACATGATCGCGGGGCCGTCGGAGGTTCTGGTGATCGCGGATGGCGACAATGACCCGGACTGGATCGCGCTGGACCTGCTGAGCCAGGCCGAGCATGACGAGAGCGCGCAGGCGATCTTGATCACGACGGATGCGGGTTTCGGTCAGGCGGTGGCGGGGGCTGTGGAAAAGCGGCTTGAGACGCTGGAGCGGCGGGCCATCGCGGGGGCGTCGTGGCGCGACAATGGGGCGGTGATCGTGGTGCGCGATCTGGAGGAGGCGGCCGCGCTGGCCAACCGGATCGCGGCGGAGCATCTGGAGATCATGGTGGCGGACCCCGAGGCGCTTGCCGCGAAGATCCCGCATGCGGGGGCGATCTTCCTTGGGGCGTGGACACCGGAGGCGATTGGCGATTACGTGGGCGGGCCGAACCATGTGCTGCCCACGGCACGTTCGGCGCGGTTTTCTTCGGGGCTGAACGTGCTGGACTTCATGAAGCGGACGACGATGGCGCGGATGACGCCGGAAGCTTTGCGGGCGATTGGGCCGAGTGCGGAGCGGCTTGCGGAGAGTGAGAGCCTGCAGGCGCATGGGCTGAGCGTGCGGGCGCGGCTGGATCGGTTGAACGGCGCGTCCGAAGACGGGGGGCGCGCATGAACCGCATCTGCCATATCGAGATCGACGAGCGGGGCCTTGCCCGCCCAACGCCGGAGATCGAGCAGGAACGCCGGGTGGCGATCTTTGACCTCTTGGAGGAGAACTCCTTCGCGCTGCCGTTGCGCGAGGGGCGGGCGGTGGTGCCGGGGCCCTATCGGCTGGGTCTGGCGATCCGCGAGGGGCGGCTGGTCTTCGACATCGGGTCTGAGGCGGGCGAGAAGGTGGGGGAATTTCACCTGAGCCTTGGGCCGTTCCGGCAGGTGGTGAAGGATTACTTCCAGATCTGCGAAAGCTATTTCGAGGCGGTCAAGCGCCTGCCGCCCAGCCAGATCGAGGCGATCGACATGGCGCGGCGCGGCATCCACAACGAGGGGGCGCGGGTGCTGCAGGAGCGGCTGGAGGGCAAGGCCGAGGTGGACACGGACACGGCGCGGCGTCTGTTCACGCTGATCTGCGTCCTGCATTGGGGTTGATCTTGGGGCAGGAATTTCCGACCTCGATCCTGTTCTGCTGTGACCATAACGCGGTCCGTTCGCCGATGGCGGAGGGCCTGATGAAGAAGATGTACGGCCAGAAGGCCTATGTGCAGTCGGCTGGCGTGAAGAACGATATGGAGGTGGACGGGTTTTCCATTGCCGTCTGCAAGGAATTGGGGATCGAGCTGAGCCGTCATCGGTCGCGCAGTTTCGAGGAGATGCAGGAATGGGGCGATGACCTGTCGCAGTTCGACCTGATCGTCGCCCTGTCGCCCGCGAGCCAGAGAACGGCGCTGGAGTTGACCCGCTATTACCATCTGGACGTAGAATACTGGCCGATCCTTGATCCCACGGGCCTTGGCGAAAGCCGCGAGGCGAAACTGGCGGCCTATCGTCAGGCGCGGGACCAGATCAGGGACAGGATGCTGGCGCGGTTCGGGCCGCCGTTGGAGGAGGAAGCAGGATGACGAGAGCCGAGGCGATGGCCCTGATCGGGCGCTATTATGCGGCCTTCAATGCGGGCGATGCGGCGGGCATGCTGGATTGCGTGGCCGAGGATGTGGAGCATCGGGTGAACGAGGGCGGTGTCCGGCACGGGCGGGCCAAGTTCGCGGAGTTCTGTTCCCATATGGGCGTGAGCTATCGCGAGACGCTGAAGGACATGGAGGTCTACGCCAATGACGCTGGCACGCGGGGGGCGGCGGAATTCGTGGTGCATGGCGAATATCTGAAGACCGATCCGGGCCTGCCGGAAGCTGCGGGGCAGCGCTATGTTCTGCCTGCGGGCGGGTTCTTTGACATCAAGGATGGCAAGATCGCGCGGGTAACCACTTTCTACAACCTGAACGACTGGATCGCGCAGGTTTCCGCATGAGCCGCAGCCTGCCCGAGGGGATCACCGTTCGGGCGCTGCGGGGCGCGGCGCTGGAGGCGGCGCTGGACGATGTGGCGCGGCTGCGCATCGCGGTGTTCCGGGACTGGCCCTATCTTTATGACGGGTCGCTGGACTACGAGCGGGATTATCTGGCGACCTATCGGGAGTCGGAGGGGGCGCTCCTGGTGGGGGCCTTCTTCGGCGAGGTGCTGGTGGGGGCGTCGACCTCTACCCCGATGGAGGATCATGCGGGCGAATTCGCCGCGCCGATGCAGGGGCGGGGCGTGGCGCTGGAGCAGATCCTGTACGGGGCGGAATCCGTGCTGCTCCCGGAGTATCGCGGCAAGGGGATCGGGCACAGGTTCTTTGATCTGCGCGAGGATCATGCGCGCTTTTTGGGGCGGACACATGTCGCCTTTTGTTCGGTGATGCGGCCTGCGGATCATCCGCTGCGGCCTGCCGCCTATCGCACGAATGATGCCTTCTGGCAGGGGCGGGGCTATGCGCCTGTCCCGGGCGCGGTGGCGGAGTTTTCGTGGAAGGATCTGGGCGAGGGGCGCGAGACGGTGAAGCCGTTGCAGTTCTGGATGCGGCAGATCTGAGCCGCGGCGTCGGCTGGAAGCGGCCGGAATCCGGCGCGGGGCTGCCCGGTGTTATTGCATAGCAGGGCGCGAGCCGGGACGGTTGGGGCCTTGTGCAGAACAACCCCGGAGGACCTGCAATGAAAAAGACCATCCTAATGACGATCATCGGCCTTGGTGTCGCCGCCTGTGTTCCCGCCACGGATCAGGCCACGCTGGGCGGGGCCGCGACGGGTGCCCTGCTGGGCGCAGCGGTGTCGGATTCCGACGACCGCGTTGAAGGCGCGATCATCGGGGGCGCCGTGGGGGCCGTGGCGGGCAGTCTGATCGGACGGGCCAACACGCAGGGTGATTGCGTCTACGAGGATTCGCTTGGCCGCCGCTATGTCGCGCCCTGCTGAACGGGACTGAAAGCGGTGGGGAAGGGGCGCAGTCTGCGCCCCTTTTCCTTTGCGCGGGCACGGGTTGACCTTGCCCCCTTCCGAGGCCGCTGCTTATCTGGCTGCGCTTGCAGAAGGAGCATGCCCCATGAAGATCGCCGCCGCCGCCTATCCGCTGGATTTCCTTGCCGACTGGGCCGCCTATGAGGCGAAGGTCACGGCTTGGGTAGAGGCGGCGGTGGGGCAGGGGGCGGATCTGCTGGTCTTCCCGGAATATGGGGCGATGGAACTGGCCTCGCTTGGCGGGGCGGAGGTGGCCGCCGATCTGGAGCGGGCGCTGCACGAGGTGGCGTCGCATCGCGGGGCGGTGGACGGGCTGCATCTGCAGCTGGCGGCGCGGCATGGGGTGCATATCCTAGGGGCGTCGGGGCCGGTCTTCCTTGCGCCGGGCGCGCGGCCCGTGAACCGGGCGACCCTCTACGGGCCGGGGGGCATTGTCGGGCATCAGGACAAGCAGATCATGACGCGGTTCGAGCGGGAGATATGGTTTGTCGATCCCGGCGCGGGGCTGCCGGTGTTCGACACGCCTTTGGGGCGGATCGGGGTGCTGATCTGCTATGACAGCGAGTTCCCGCTGCTCGCCCGCCGGATGGTGGAGGCAGGGGCGGAGGTTTTGCTGGTGCCGTCCTGCACCGACAGTCTGGCGGGGTTCACGCGGGTGCGGGTGGGGGCCATGGCGCGGGCGCTGGAGAACCAATGCGTGACGGTGCAGGCCCCGACGGTGGGGCTGGCCGCATGGTGCCCGGCGGTGGATGAGAATGTGGGGCGCGGGGCGATCTACGGCCCGCCCGACCGGGGCTTTCCTCCAACGGGGATATTGGCCGAGACGGAGTTGAACGAGGCCGGCTGGGCGGTGGCGGAGGTGAACCTTGCCGCCATCGAGGCCGTGCGGCGGGACGGGGGCGTTCTGAACCACCTGCATTGGGGCGAACAGGCGGACCGCATCGCCCGCGCCTGAGCGGGCCTGAGAGGGGGGCGCTGCGCTTGCCCCTTCATCTTGGCCCAAATACTCATCTTCCCCGGCCCCTGCGCAGTGCCGCCGCAGAGGGGGTGCGCTGTTACTTTTCCCTTGAAAATCCGCCCTGACAGGCGCATTAGGCGGCGCTAAGCGCAAGGCGGATGCTTCTGCGCCCCAACCCCATTTGGAGTGAACATGGCCAAGGAAGACATCCTCGAATTCCCCGGTGTCGTGAAGGAACTCCTGCCGAACGCGACATTCAGGGTCGAGCTGGACAACGGCCATGAACTGATCGCGACGATGGCAGGCAAGATGCGCAAGAACCGCATCCGCGTTCTGGCAGGCGACAAGGTGCAGGTGGAGATGACGCCCTACGACCTGTCGAAGGGCCGCATCAACTATCGGTTCAAGTGAAGCTGATCCTCGGATCGGGCAGCCCGCGCCGGAAGGAGCTTCTGGCGCAGTTGGGGCTTGTGCCGGATGCGATCCTGCCGCCCGAGATCAATGAGGACCCCCGGAAGGGTGAGTTGCCCCGCCCCTATGCGGCGCGGCTGGCGCGCGAGAAGGCGGCGGCGGTGGTGGCCGGGCCGGATGACATCGTGCTTTGCGCGGATACGACGGTGGCTTTGGGCCGCCGCATCCTTGGCAAGCCCCGCGATGCGGGGGAGGCGGCGGAATTCCTGACGGCGCTGGGCGGGCGGCGGCATGCGGTGATCACGGCGGTGGCCGTGCGGCGCGGCGACCGGGTCTGGGCGCGCGAGAGCGTGAGTGCCGTCAAGATGAAGCGGCTGTCGGATGCGGAGTTGAACGCCTATCTCGCGTCGGGCGAATGGGAGGGCAAGGCCGGGGCCTATGCCATTCAAGGCGCCGCGGGGGCCTTCATCCCGTGGATTTCGGGCAGTTTCACCGGCATCGTGGGCCTGCCATTGGCCGAGACGGCGGCGATGCTTGCGGCCGCGGGATGGCCGGTCTGGAGGCGGGAATGAAGGGGCGTGTGGTGTGCCTTGATCAGGTGGAGGGCCGTGCGGCGGCCGCCCTGATCGTGGATGGGCGGCTGGAGGATCTGCTGATCGATCCGGCGGGCGATGACCCCTTGCCCGGTGCGATCTATCGCGCGGTGGCGGACCGGCCCGTGAAGGGGCAGGGCGGCATGTTCGTGAAGCTGCCGGGGGGGCTGTCAGGATTTCTGCGGCAGGTATCAGGGATCGCGCCGGGGCAGCGGATCATCGTGCAGGTGACGGGGCCCGCCGAGGCAGGCAAGGCGGTGCCGGTGACGGCGCGGCTGCTGTTCCGGTCGCGCTGGGCGATCGTCACGCCGGGGGCGCCGGGGTTGAACATCTCGCGCCGCATCAAGGATGAAGAGGTGCGGGCGGCGCTGCAGGCGCTGGCCGAGGGTGGCATGGCGGGGGCTGCAGCGGATCACGGGCTGATCCTGCGGTCAGCCTGCGAAGAGGCCGATCCCGAGGCGGTGGCGGAGGATATCGCCGCGATGCGCGATCTGGCGGCGGCGGTGACGGCGGATCTGGCGGGTGGGCCGGAACTGCTTGTCGACGGGCCGGATGCGCATGAGGCGGCATGGCGCGACTGGGCGGAGCCCCAGCCGGATGAGGTGATCGAAGGTGGCTTCGGCCCGATGGGCGTGTGGGAGATGATCGACGCGCTGCGGTCGGCGCGCGTGGCGCTGACCGGCGGCGGGCACATGATGGTGGAACCGACGCGCGCGCTGGTGGCTGTGGATGTGAATACGGGTCCCGATACATCGCCCGCCGCCGCCATGAAGGCCAATGTGGCGGCGGCGCGTGATCTGCCGCGGCAACTCAGGCTGCGGGGGCTTGGCGGGCAGGTCGTGGTGGATTTCGCGCCGATGGCCAAGAAGGACCGCGGCACGCTGGATCAGGTGTTGAAGGCCGCCTTCCGGGGCGAGGGCGAGGCGAACCTTGCCGGATGGACGGGGCTGGGCCTTTACGAGATGACGCGCAAGCGGGATCGGTTGCCGCTGGCCGCGCTGCTGGAGGGCGCGCCGTGAGCTGCCCGATCTGCGGAAAGGAGGGTGTGGCGGCCTACCGCCCCTTCTGTTCGCGCCGCTGCGCCGATGTCGATCTGGGCCGCTGGCTGACGGGCAGCTATGCGATCCCGGTGGCGGAGGAAGAGGACGAGGACCCCCCGCCCCCCGCCGGGCAGGAGCGGCCGGAGCGGCCGCAGTAAGGGGTCGGAGAGGGGCGAAAATCTTGTGCAAACCCTCTGGACAGCCCCGCCCGCCTGACGTATCACCCGCCCACCCGAAAGGCAGCGCCTTTCGGTAACGGTGCCCAGATAGCTCAGTTGGTAGAGCAGCGGATTGAAAATCCGCGTGTCGCTGGTTCGATTCCGGCTCTGGGCACCACTTAATTTAATCAAGACAGCACGATACGTGCCGCATAGTTTTTGGTTCGTGCGTTGCACGGTCATCGCACAGGTTTGACTGCGTTGCTGTGGCTGGAATCACGGTGGTGAACACAGTGATTGGGAATGGCTCCGCGGCCCAATCCACCCAGTTCCAGCCGTTTCCGCGACCGCCGACGCCGCTCGGGGCGAAAAACGCTTGTTCAGTGAGCAGATTCAGGCGACCTTGACGTCAAACGGCAGGTCACTTGGGGAATGTCGGTTTAGTAGGGTTATGACGAATACTGAGCTCATCATCCGACGCGGCAAGCCTTCTGACCGATCTGCGATAGACGCGCTCAATCGTTCTCTACAGGCTTACGAGGCCTCGCTAAGACTAACACGCATCGATGCTGATGCCATCCCATCAAGCTATGTCGACGAGATTTTCTCCCGTATTCGAAAGCGGGTAGGCGGAATCGTCGTCGCCGAGATTGGCGTTGAGATCGTTGGATTCATCGCCTGGATTCGTGATGAGGATCCGCTCGAACTTGACCCTCCTGAGGTTGTTATCACTGATTTGGCGGTTTCTGCCCCGCATCGGCGTAGTGGTGTCGGCCGTGAACTACTGAAAGCGGCCGAAGCTGCTGCTGTGACTGCCGGCATCACTCGAATTTCGGTGTCTACGTTGTCCGCCAATACAGACGCGCGGGCAGCGTATGAGGCGATGGGTTTCCACACGGTGATGGTCAGCTATGAAAAGCACTTGCGGTTACTGACTTGAAAACAAACTGTGGACCAGTGTGATACGCCCACACGACGATAACGATGCGGCCAAAAGTGTCGTAGGCAGGAAGTCCGGGAGCCGCCACAAAGGACAATGAAGCCTCACCTGGGCACCATTTTGCATCCGAAGAAGCGTAAGTTATTGAAAAAAGAAGAATTCGAACTTCTTCGGCTCTGCGGGCCCTTTTTGTATCACATTTTGTATCACATTTGACCTAGGAGCAGCGGTTCTGGCGATCCTGAGGGTCCGGTCGTTTGCTTTGGCCTTGGATGATGGGTTTGAAGAGAGTTCCGCTAGCTGTGCGTGAACTGGTGCGCCCCCCCCCCCTTTCACTCAGGATCTGAAACCAGAGCCGATCATGAAGTTTTGTAGAAGGCCGAAGGGTGAAATCACGGCAATGCGTGGGCGCCAACCTTAGAAGTGGATACGTCGGCAACTCACCCACGCTCTGAACCTACCCGTTCCGAAGAGCCCCTAGCGGACGTGGGTCCGTAGCGCGGCGCGCAGGTCCCTTTGCGCGCGCAGCAGAACGAGATCGGACGGAATGCGGACACTCGCCAGCGTTGGCGTGATGATGACCTTTGCGCGAGCCATGGTCGCTCTGATCTGCCGCGCAAGCCCTTTGTCGGTCGTTGCGGTCTCGCGGAGGGTGTTCAACCGCAGGGTCGAGCGCATGATTTCCTTCCCGAGATCCCGGCAAGGCCGCGCTTCATGGGATGCTCTGGCAACCACCAGCCTGAGGCAAGCCAACCTCCAGGCCTTCTGCGGAAAGATGTCTGTTGACATTTGCACAAATAGAAATGCACAATCGCCATGTTAAAATAACATATGTTCATCTGCTCTGGGAGGAGACGCCATGAACCGCAGTTTCACGCACGGACTTGCTACACTCTTGAAGGCGGGGACCGCCGCCATCGCCTTGATGGGCGCGCCAATGGTCGCGGGCCAGGCGATGGCCGAGGTCTCGCAGACCACCATCGCCAAGGAAGACATCATCCTGGTCACCACCGTCATCAACGCGACGAATCCTTACATGGCCTCGTGGATCGAAGGATCCAAGGCGCTTGGCGAGAAGCTGGGCCTTCCGGTCGAGATCGTCCAGTCGAACGGCAGCTCGCAGACGCAGATCGCCGGCATCCAGGCACTGGCCGCCAAGGGCAAGAAGATCGTCCTCGTGACGAACCCGCTGGCCGCCTCGGACGTGCCGGCCATTGCCAATACGATCAAGCAGAATGGCGGGTATATGGCGGTCTGGTGGAACATGCCGCCGAACATGGAGCCGGCCGATGTGGGCGATCATTTCGTTGCCTTCGGCACCTATAACGGCGTGACCGCCGGGGAATGCAGTGCCAAGGCGCTGGCGGAGGCCATGGGCGGCAAGGGCGGCATCATCGCGCTGCCGGGCGTGCTCGACTCGACCGTCAGCCAAGAGCGTGTTCTCGGCCTGAAGGAAGTGCTGAAGGGCTATCCGGACATCACGCTTCTGGACGAACAGCCCGCCAATTGGGATCAGGCCATCGCGCTCAAGACCACGCAGCAGTTGATCGCAAAGTATGGCGAAGAGATCACCGGTGTCTGGACCGCGGATGACGCGATGATGCTGGGCGCCTATGAGGCGATCAAGAAGGCCGACATGCTGGACACCGTCCGCTTCTCGGGCGAGGGTGCCTATCCGCCGGTGGTTGACCTGATGGTGAACCAGCCTGACGGCAATGTGGTGGCTGGGTCGTCCTTCCACCGCGGCTATAAGGCGGCGGCGACGGGGATGTTGATCGCCTATAAGACAGCGGTGGGGGAGCTTGATATCTCGAAGCTGACCCCGGAACAGCGCCACGGCCAGTATGCGATCGACTGCGTGACGCCCGAGACCGCGGCGCAGTTTCAGGCCAATGGCGGGATCGACCCGACCTGGCTCGACCGTCTGATCGCGGACCCGTTCATGGACCTTGTCGGCGGCTCGGTCGAAGTGCCGAACGGCTGACCCGATCAGACCTGCCGCCGTCCGGGGGAGGACCGGGCGGCGGCCCAAATCATTGGGGGGAAACTGTGATGACCACGCATGTCGGACCTGACGCGCGACGCCTGACATGGGGCGCAGGCTTGGCGGAGATTGGTATCCTTGCGGGGCTGGTCGTCCTGTTCTCGGTCCTGAACCCCGGAGCGTTTCCGACGCTGACCAACTTCCATACCATTCTGAACAATGCGGCCATTCCCATCGTTTTGGGTGTCGGCGCTAGCCTCGTCGTCTTGACCGGCCGCATCGACCTGTCCGTCGAAGGCGTCATGGGCGCGGCGGGGATGGTCTTTGTGCTTCTGTCTGCGAACAGTCGCGAGACTGCCGATATCGGCTGGCTCGCCTACCCTGCCGCCCTTCTGGTCGGTGCGGCGCTGGGCGGGCTGACCGGCCTGATCCATTCTGTTGCGCGGGTCCCGTCTTTCATCGTCTCGCTGGGGATGTGGAATGTGGGCCTTGGGATTGCCGCGGTCCTGTTCGGCTATGAGATGATCCCGTTCCTGAACGATGCCGAGGCGGTGGCTTGGCCAACGCAAACCGCGCTTGGTCTGCCGAACAGCTTCGTCCTCGCCCTGATCGTCGCCGGACTCGGCTGGCTGATCGAGCGGCATACCCGCCTTGGCCGCATGGCCTTTGCCATCGGCAACAACGAAGCCGTGGCGCGGACCACGGGCATTTCGGTGGGCTTTTTCGTCGTCGCCCTCTTTGCGCTCGCCGGGGCCTGCAGCGCATTGGCCGGGATCATGGGCAGCCTCGCCCTAGGCGCAGGCTCTGCGACTGTGGGTGTCGGCATGCTGTTCCTAACGCTCGCCGCCATCGTTATTGGCGGCACGCCACTCGGCGGCGGCAAGGGTGGCACGTTACGGACGGTGCTGGGCGTCCTGATCCTGTCCACCCTTTACAACGGCCTGATCCTGGTGGGCGTCGACCCATCGATCCAGTCGGCTGTCTCGGGCATGGTCCTCGTCGCTGCGGTGATCGCCGCCGGCTGGTCGCAACGCGCAAGGCTGCGGGTGTACAAATGATCCAGACAGGTATCGAGATGCAGCCCGCGATGTCGGTGGGTGCTACGCCCATCCTGCAGCTTGACGGGATCGCGAAAAGCTTTGGTGCCGTGGCGGCAGTGCAATCCCTGTCACTGACCATCGGTCGGCACGAGGTTGTGGGCCTGATCGGTGAGAACGGGGCGGGCAAGTCGACGCTGCTGAAACTGCTGACGGGGGTACACCATCCCGACGCAGGCACCATCACCCTGAATGGCCGCGCGGTGCGACTGAAGGGGCCGCAGGACGCCGTGTCGCAGGGTCTGGGGATCGTGCATCAGGAGCAGTCGCTGTTCACCAACCTGTCGGTTGCCGAGAACATCGTGATGGGAGCGGGGCGCGGGGCCGCGGCCACCAAGGGCGGCTTCTACCGTTGGGGCGCGATCCGGCGCGCGGCGCAAGAGGTGCTGGGTCGGATCGGCAGCACCATTTCGCCCGACACCATCGTTGGCGACTTGACCTTCGCCGAACGCCAGATGGTCGAAATCGCCCGCACCATCCATCTTGCCCGTCAAACCGCCGAACGGCAGGGCGGCGCGCCTTTGGTCATTCTGGACGAACCCACCTCGGTTCTGGAGAAGGCAGAAGCCGATGTGTTGGAGCGCGAAATCGCCCGCCTGCGTGAGGTGGGATCGGTCATCTTTGTGTCGCACCGACTGGAAGAAGTTCTGCGAATCTGCACCCGGATCGTCGTGATGCGCCACGGGAAACTCGTCGCCGACCGCCCGACCGGCGAAGTGACCGAGGCCGATCTCTTCCGGTGGATGATCGGAAAGGACCGCCACGCCGCGACCCGCGACCCGGTGCCTGCGGCGAACGGTGCGCCGATCCTGCGGGCCGAGGGGCTGAGCCGGGCCGGAGCTTTCCGCAACATCTCGCTGTCGGTGCATCCGACCCGGATCACCGCTATCGTCGGCACCGTCGGCGCGGGGCGTGAGGAACTGGTCCGCGCGTTCTATGGGGCCGACCCGGCGGATTCCGGTACGCTGGAAATCGGGGGGGGCAGTGTGTCCCGCTGGTCGCCGCGTCAGGCGATCCGGGCAGGCGTGGCCTATCTTCCGGCCGAGCGCGGCGTCGAAAGCGCCGTCGGCGGCCTGTCTGCCGCGCGGAATCTGGCGCTTGTGCCGCAGGGTTCGGGCTGGGTTCTGTCGGCCTCCCGCCGCAAGGCGCTGGCCGCTCAGTGGTTCGAGACGCTGGACATCCGCCCGCGCCTGCCGGGCCAGAGCCTTGACCGCTTTTCCGGCGGAAACCAGCAGAAGGTCGTCTTGGCCAAGTGGTTGAAGCTGCAGCCCAAGGTTCTGATCTTGGACCACCCGCTGCGCGGTCTTGACCCCGGCTCGGGGGCCACCGTGAACGCCTGCATTCGCGAGGCCGCGCGGGGCGGCGCGGGCGTGATCCTTCTTGCCGATACGCTGGAAGAGGCGCTCGACCTTGGCCACGAGATCATCGTGATGCGCGACGGCGAGATCACCGCACGGTTCGAAATGAGCCACGACAACCCGACCACACGCGATCTGTTGGAGAAGATGGTATGATCCTTTCCCTCCGCCTAGACGACATGCGCCAGACATTTGGGCCGCTGGCAATCTTCACAGGCCTTCTGTCCTTGATCGCGCTGGCCGTCCCGACCTTTATGGGCGGCGGTGGCCCGTCGATCATCGCGCAGCAGGCGACACCGATCCTGCTGGTCGCGCTTGGGCAGTGCATCGTGCTGCAGATCGGCTCCATCGACCTGTCGAATGCGGCCATCGCGCTTCTCTGCTCTATCCTGGCGGCGCTGTGGCTCGGTCCGCTTGGGGCCACGGCACCGCTGGTCTGCCTGGCGGTCTGCACGCTGATCGGGGTCATAAATGGGCTTATTCTGATCTACACCCAGATTCCGTCCTTCGCCCTTACCCTTGGCACCTTGGGCGTGATGCAAGCGGCATCGCTTGTCGTGACCGGGTCGAATGTAGTCTATGTGATGGACAACATGGATGTCGTTTCGTGGCTGTTCACCTTGACCTTCCTGACGCTGCCCGTGGCCTTCTGGATTGCGGTGGCACTCGCCATCGCTCTCTGGGCCTTTCTGCGATTTACCTCGCCCGGTCAGGGACTCGCCGCCATCGGATTCAACGAACGTGCCGCTGCCCTCTCGGGCGTCCCGGTGGGGGCACTAAAAGTGCTGGCCTTCGGACTGTCGGGCTTTTTCGCGGGCCTTGCGGGCCTCTGCGTGATCTCGATCAGCGGCGCGGCCTCTTCCATCGGTCTTGGCAGCGACCTTCTGGTCCCGTCCATCGCCGCAGCCCTGGTTGGTGGCACTGCCATCACCGGCGGGGTCTGCAACCCGATCAACGTGGTGTTCGGCGCGATGTTCGTAGCGCTGATCCCCGTCGGGTCGGCCGCCGTGGGGGTGAATCCGCAGGCGCAAAGCATCGTCTACGGCGCAGTCCTGATCGTGGCTGTCGCCGCAACCATCAGCCGGTCCCGGCACGGGATCGTCAAGTAAACCGGGACGCATGGGAGGAGACCCGCGTCCGACCCACAGGAGGAGACAGACATGGCCACCGCACTCGACCGTTTCGCGGAGATGAAGCCGCAATGGGACGAACCCGTCCTGATCGAAAGCCACCAGAATGGCGTGCGCACCAAGGAGATGAACCCCAACACGCCCGTCACAGATGACGAACTGTACGAGGACGCCATTCGCTGCTGGGACGCTGGCGCGACGGCGATCCATGTCCACAACTCGAACTTCGACCTGCAGGGGAAAGAGTCGTTCGACGATTACATGAAGGTCTGGAACCGCGTCCTGAAGGCGCGGCCGGATGTTATCTGGTATCCGACGACCTGCAACAACAACCTCGTCAAGCCCGAACACTGCGGGCTGGAGCATGTCGACCTTCTGAACAAGCACGCGAACGTGCAGCTCGCCGTTGTGGACACAGGCGTCGACATGTTTGTCATCGACGAGGACGCCGAAGGCTATTCCCAGGGCCGCGCCTATGGCTGGAACCTGACCCAGACAGCCGCGCAGGTGAAATTCTGCCGCGAGCGCGACATTGCGATGATCTGGGGCGTCTACGAACCCGGCCACCTGCGCGTCGCGCGCCACTATGTCGATCGGGGCATGTATACGCCGGGCACCAACTGGGATTTCTACTTCGTGGGAAAATACGGCCTGACATCCACGAAGCCCATCGGCACCTGCGGGATGGAGCCGTCGCTGGAGAGCCTTTACTACTACCTCGACATGATTTCGCAGGCCAAGCACAAGCTGCCGTGGTTCATCTCGATCTGGGGTGAGGGCGACTATGACTACCGCCCGCTGATGCGTCGTACCATCGAACTTGGCGGCCACATCAAGACCGGTCTGGAACTGCACTATTCGCCGCATCGCAACCCGACGAATCTGGAACTGCTGCAGGAAGCGCAAGAGATCGCGCGTGAGGTGGGCCGCCCGATCGCGACCCAAGCTGACGCCCGGCGGATCCTGAACATCACCTGATCCCGAACCCCTGGCCGTCGCATCCCGACCCTCTGCAGTCCCTGCGGAGGGTCGTTTTCGTTTGCGCATCTGTTCAGGTCTTTGCGGCTTTGCACAGATTTCAGACGAATCAGATCGACCGAGTTTGGTTTATTTTTCTGACCAGTTGCGTCCGATCCAAGCCAGTACTGCAACAAAATCATGAACATAGCCCACATGCACAAACCGCGATTTCATTTGACATTTGTGCTGCACAATGTGTATCTAGATGTAAGAAATGTTCAGTCGATGGGAGGACAGCATGGCCGAAATCTACGATCATACCGGCGCGCCGGTGAAGCATGGCCGGGCCCGCGTCAACGGCGTCCGGATGCACTATGTCACCGCTGGTCAGGGCCCTGCGCTCCTCCTGCTGCATGGGACGCCGAAGACCCATTTTTACTGGTACAAGCTGATCCCGCTGCTGACCCCGCATTTCACCGTCGTCGCACCCGACCTGCGCGGCTTTGGCGATACCGACAAGCCCCCGGCCGAGGAAGGCTATGACAGCCTCACCAACGCCAAGGACATGGCCGCGTTGATGACGCATCTGGGCCACGACACCTTTCACCTGCACGGCGAAGACCGTGGCGCCGAGTTCGCCTATGCCTTGGCCGCTACCGAGCGGGCGCGCGTCAAGACGCTGTCCTTCTCGGAGATGCTGCTGTCGGGCGAGGGTCTGGAGGAATGGTCGAACTTCACGCCCGAGAACATCTCGAGCCAGTTCAACCTCAAGGGCGTCTGGGTCTGGCACATCCCGTTCTTCTGGATCCCCCATCTGCCCGAGATGCTGATCACCGGACGTGAGCGCGAGTTCTGGGAGTTCTGGATCAAGGCCGAAACCTGGAATCCGAACGCCATCACCAACGAAGCGATCGACGAATGGATCGCGCGGCTTTCTGCCCCCGGCGGCCTGCGCGGCTGCCTTGAGACCTACCGTGCCGGACTCAAGAACGCGCGGATCAACAAGGAACTGAAGCAGCACAAGCTGACCCTTCCGATCCTTACCATCGGCGCGCCTGAGTTCTTTGGCGACCTGGTCGAGGGCCAGATGCTGAAGGTTGCGTCCGGCGTCGAGCGCGCGGAAGTGTTCCAGGAATGCGGCCACAGCCTTGCGCTGGAGGCCCCCGAACGGCTCGCCCAGACCCTGCGCGAGTTCATGCTTGACCGGAAGCAGTCCGCCGTCGCGGCGCGCTGAACCGGCATCCGAAAGACCGAAAGACGGGCTGACCCTCCTTCAAGGGGGAGGGTCGGTCATAGCCAAACCCCATGGAGGAGAAACCTATGAAATTCGTGATCGCCAAGTCCTTCGCCCTGGCCTTGTCCGTGGCCCTTGTGCCCGGCTTCGCCGTGGCCGAGATCGCCGCCGATATCCAGCACCCGCTGTGGTACAAGGAGCCTTCGGCAAAAACGATGGAAATCGCTGCGATGGACAGCATCGATGGCATCGTCGTTTCGGACGGCCAGCGCGGCGAGCCGGGCTTCCCCGCTGCCGACTTGAAACTGACCGATGAGCAGATCGAGAAGGTCAAGGCCGGGAACTTCACCGTCGCCATCTCGATGGGGTGGCTGGGCGATGACTGGGCCAGCCAGCAGCTGATCGGCCTGAAGGAAACCTTCGAGAAGCTGAACATCACGGTTGTGGCTGAAACCAATGCGAACTGGGACGATGCCAAGCAGATCGCCGATCTGGAAGCCATCTCGGTTCTGAAGCCCGACCTTCTGGTGTCGATCCCGCTGAACGGTCAGACCACCGCCTCGGCCTACAAGGCGATTTCGGAAGCGGGCACCAAGGTCGTGTTCATCGATCAGGCCGTCGACGGCATGGAGCCGGGCAAGGACTATGCCGCGATCATCTCGTCGGACAATCTGGCGCTGGGCATGTACTTGGCCGATGCGCTGGCGGAATCGCTGGGCGGCAAGGGCGACGTGGCGGCGATGTACTTCGCCAACGACTTCTACGTGACCAACTTGCGCTATGAGGGCTTCATCGCCCGCGTGATGGCCAAGTATCCGGACATCAACGTGGTCGCCGCAGCTGGCCACAATGACCCGAACAAGGGCCAGGAAGTGGCGCAGGGTGTTCTGGCGCGTTACCCCACGCTGAATGGCATGTATGCCTCGTGGTCGATCCCTGCGATGGGCGCCGTCACTGCCGCGATCACTGCCGGCCGCTCGCCCGACGATTTCAAGATCGTCAACGAGAACTTCGACCAGATCGTTGCGCTGAACATGGCGCAGAACGGCTTCATTGCCGGGATCTCGTCGCAGCGCCCGTATGATCAGGGTGTCGCCGAAGCCACCGTCGGCGCGCTGGCGCTGATCGGCGAAGAGACCCCGTCCTACGTTGTCGTGCCGCCGCTGAAGGTGACCCGCGACGTCCTGCCCGAGGCCTATAAGACGATCTACCGGATCGAACTGCCTGCGGAAATGACCACCGCTCTGTCGCAGTAATCTCCCATGGGGCGTGCAGCCCGCTCCCTGCTGCACGCCCCGCTTTCCCTTCCCCCCGCGAGGTTCGCCATGACTGCCGCAGACGTTCTCCAGATGACTGACATCCGGAAAAGCTTTGCCAGCATCCCGGTCCTGAAGCGGGTTTCCTTCACGCTGCGCAAGGGCGAGGTCCACGCCCTGATGGGCGGCAATGGCGCCGGAAAGTCCACGTTGATGAAGATCCTGACCGGGGTCTACACCAAGGACGGCGGCACCATTCTGGTAGATGGCCAGCCCGTCGACCTTTCTGACACCACCGCCGCCGAGCGCGCCGGGATCGCGATGATCTTTCAAGAGTTTTCGCTGGTCCCCACGTTGACGGTCGCCCAGAACATTTGGCTGAAGCGCGAGCCGCGCATCGCCGGAACCTTTCTGAACAATGCCGAGATGGTCCGCCGGTCGCGCGAGATCCTGCAGGAACTGGGTGTCGACATCGAGCCGGAGACACCAGTCGGCAATTTGTCCGTGGGCTACATGCAGATCGTCGAGATCGCCAAGGCCCTGTCGAAGAAGGCCCGCATTCTGGTTATGGACGAGCCGACGTCGTCCCTCTCGGAAGCGGAGACCGAGGCGCTGTTCGACCTTGTCGCCAAGTTGCGCAACAGCGGGATCTCTATCGTCTACATCTCGCATCGGATGGCCGAGATCCTGACCATCTGCGACCGCGTCACCGTCATGCGGGACGGCGAGGCGGTGATGACCGAGAACTGCGCCAAGCTGACCGTCGACCGCATCGTCGAGGCGATGCTGGGCGCGGGGAACACGGCAAGCTTTGAATGGCATGACCGCGGCCCACGGCCCGAAGGGCCGCCGATCCTGACGGTCAGGAACCTCTGCCTGCCTGCGCGCGTGCTGGACGTCAGCTTTGACATCCGCCCGGGAGAGATCGTGGGTCTTGCGGGCCTCATGGGCTCGGGCAGAACGGAAATCGCCGAGACGATCTTTGGCCGCCGCGTCCCGGTGTCGGGCGAGGTCAGTTTCGACGGCCAGCCCGTCCGGAACCAGGCCGATGCCATCGACCGGGGCATCGCGCTTGTGCCCGAAGATCGCCGCAAGATGGGCCTCGTCCTCGATCATTCGGTCCGCGACAACGTGCTGCTGCCGAACCTTCAACGCTTTACCAAGGGCTTCCTTGTTCAGGATGCCGAAGCGCTCACGACCGTGACCCGTACCATCCGCGACCTGTCGATCAAGACTGACGGGCCGGACAAGCTGGCTGGTCTTCTGTCCGGCGGCAACCAGCAGAAGATCGTCCTGGGCAAATGGCTTGCCCGTGACCCGCGCCTACTGATCCTCGACGAGCCGACCATCGGTGTCGACATCGGTGCGAAATCCGAGATTGTCGCGACCGTCCGTGCCATGGCCGACCGTGGCATGGCGGTCCTCGTGATCTCGTCCGAGCTTGAAGAACTGATGGCGATCAGCGACCGCATCCTCGTGCTGCATGGTGGCCGCATCGTCCAGGACATGAACCGCCGCGACCTCAGCTCTGAGGAGGAGCTTCACCATGCAATCCAAGGCCACCATATCGGGCCGGCCGGCCCTGTCGCTGCCTAACTTCCAGTGGCAGAACTACATCGTCTACATCTTCTTCGTCATCGTGCTGGGCTTCTTCGCCATCACGATCGGCGACAAGGGGTTCCTCTCGGTCACCAATCTGTTCAACATCGCCCGCACCACGGCAATGATCACGGTGATCGCCGTGGCGATGACCTTCATCATCTCGGCTGGTGAACTTGACCTCTCTGTCGGATCGACCACCGCACTCGCCGCGCTGGTCTGCGCTCTGGTGATGCAGGCGGGCTATGCTTGGCCATTTGCCTTTGTGGCGGCCATTGCGTCGGGTCTGATCGTGGGTTCCTTGAATGGTTTCTTCGTCACCGTGATCGGCATCCCGTCCTTCCTCGTCACCCTTGGCATGATGCAGTTCATCCGCGGGCTCGACATGCGGATCACCTATACGAACCCGGTTTCCGTTACGAACCAGACATTCAACAACCTCTTCGGCTCGGGCAAGCTGATGGGCATTCCCTCCCTTCTGATCTGGTCCGTCGTCATCGCACTGATCGGCCATGTCGTCCTGAAATACACCAGCTTTGGGCGTGAGATTCTGGCGACGGGCGGCAACCGGCAGGCGGCCGAGTATTCCGGCGTGAAGACGCGGCGGGTGAAGTTCTACGGCTTCCTTCTGACCGGGGCCGCCGCCGCGCTGGCCGGGATGCTGTATACCGGCATGATGCAGACCGCCCGCTTCAACTTTGGCGAAGGGGCCGAGTTGATGGCCATCGCGGCAGTGATCCTCGGGGGCACCAGCCTCTTTGGCGGCAAGGGCACGATCCTTGGCACGTTTGCCGGGTCGCTGCTGATCGGGACGATCAACAATGGTCTCATCATCATGGGCCTCGACGTGAGTGAGCAGATGATGATCTCCGGTGCCATCATCATCGTGGCGGTGGCCTTTGGGAAAAAGCCGGGGCGGGCCTGAGGGCCCCCTTCCTAACCCGGCGAAGCATGCGAAAGGGGCGGGAGTTTTCCCGCCCCTTTTCGTACAGGGCCCGTGCGGCTTAGCCGGTCAGCCCGGCCCGCTGTTCCGGAGCAGCCAGCGCGCGGTTCAGCCTTTGGCGGAAGCTGTCGGGCATCTGCCATTCCGGGTTGTTGCCTGTGAACACGTCGAAGAAGCCCATCGCGGCATTTGGGTCGGACTTGGCGTTCTCTCGGAAGGACCACCACTGGCGCAGACTGAAGAAATCCGGTGTGAGGGAGGTCTCGGCATGGAATTCCTGCTCCAGCACGGCGGCGCGGATGTTCAGGCAGAAGACGGTGCAGGCAAAGCCCTCGGGCCAGAAGTATTCGGCACGGTTCGCGTCCGCGCCTTGCGGCAAAGGCCCCGCCTTCAGAGGCATGTCGCGCAGCAGGTTTCGCAGCATCAGGGCGGAGACGAAGTCGAAATATGCCCGTCGCTGGGCGGACTCTGCAGGCTTCTGCGCCTCCATCTCGCGCAGCCAGTCGACGAAGATCTGCGCCAGGCGGCGATCGTCCACGGTGAAGCGGAGGCCATAGTCGGCGCTGAGTTCGTCAAGCTGCCGCGCGAAAGCTTCGCGGTACCAGCGCAGGCGGCGGATCGCCACGCGCAGGGGTTCCGAGGTCGCAGGCAGGGGGAGATCGGGCGCGTCAGACATGGTCGCGGAATTCTTCGAAAAGGGTTTTCAGTGCGGCCGGATCATCGGCTTTCGCAAGGTCACCTGCCAGAGCCATCGCCAGATCGGTCGCAGCGGGCAGCAGGTCCTGATACCCCGCCGGATCGGCGAGCATGGCCAGCAGGACGGCGAAGACTGCGATCCGCGTGGCATCCGCCGGTGGCGTGGTCGCTTCGGGCCAGACCACCTCGCGCACGGCAGGTGGATCGAGAAGTGCCAGATAGAGGGAAGCGGCGGTGGCGCCGTCGCTGGCCGCGGCCGACCGCGTAACCCTGCGCCAGGCTGCGACCGCTGCGGCCTCGCTGACAAGGCAGCTTTCCGCGCCGAGCCGCAGGAGGGCCGCCCGCAGCCCGTCATGCGCGGCTGCCGCAAAGCGTCCCTCAGCCGCCGCTTCCTCGCGGTGCGAGAGGGGCGGTGGGGTGTCGTCGCCCTCCAGCAGATGCGCCAGAGAGCTGACCCCGCGACCGGCGGAGCCGCTGATGATCAAGGCGGTCGTCAGGGCGGCATCGGCCAGCCGCGCGGCGGGTTCGGGCAACACGTCCAGTGGCAGGCCTCTGCGCAAGCTGCGCCCGCCCCGTTCCACGGCAAAACGCAACGACCGCGCCACATCCTTGATGGGCGCGGTGTCGATGGGTGGCAAGGGCAGGCGCAAGGTCATGGCGCGGTCTCCTCTGGTTCAGTCTAGCACCCCGTATGCGAGCCCGTCAGCCCCGAAGATGCCGACCGATAAGGGCAGCAACCGTCGCGGTGTCCTCGATCTGGGGAATATGGCCGACGCCACGTAGAAGGTGCAGCGCGACCTCGCCCGGGGCGGCCAGTGCTTGCCGCCAAGGCAGGATATGGTCGTCGCGGCCCCAGATCATCAGGGTCGGCATGACGATCCGCGACAGTGCCGCCGTAAGGTCGAAGCCCTGCACCCCATCGGGGAACAGCACCGCCGCCAGCTCCTGCTGCGCCTCGCGCAGTGCGGGGTCAAGTCGGGCCAGCATCGCCGCCTTGGCAAAGTCGTGGCTGATCCCGTCTGGCCGCGCGGTCAGCCGCTTCAGCCAGGGCGCGAGGCTGTCCACCGAGGAGGCCCGCGCGATCCCGTTCAATGCCGCGCCGTCGATCTCTGGCCCCAGGCCCGCGGGGGCGATAAGGGACAGGGTCTTGACGGACCGCGGGCGGATGTCAGCCAAGGCCAGCGCAAGGCCACCGCCCAGCGAATGGCCCAGTAGATGCACCGGGCCCTCGGTGACGCGGTCGAAGATCTGGACCATCTGTTTCGCCAAATCGGCAAAACCGCCCACCCGTTTCAGGGGCGACCGGCCATGGGATGGCAGGTCGATCCGGATGAGCGCTTGGTCCTTCGGCAGCGCGTCCTCCAAGGGCCGCCAGCCGTAGCTGTCTGCCGCAAAGCCGTGGATCATCACAAGCGGCACGCCGTTTCCCTTTCGGGTCGTCACGTTCAGGTCACCCGGTTGCGGTTCCCAGGCAATTGGGTCCGCGGGGACGGAAAGGGGAGCCACGGGGGCAGCGGGAACCGCCATCACCGCGGCAGGCTTGGCGCGCGCCACGGCGGCCTCGACATCGGCCCGCTGGATGCGGCCACGCGGGCCGGTCCCTGTGATCGCCGCAAGGTCCAGACCCGCCTGACGCGACAGCCGCCGCGCTACGGGGGTTGCCCGTAGGTCTGCGCTGTCAATGGAAACGGCCATAGGAGCCACGACTGACGTAACGGGGGCCGCCACGAGCACGGCAGTCTCAGCCTTCGGGGCTGCGACGGCCACGGGGGCCGCGCCCACTGCCTCACCCTCGGCATAGATAAAGGCCACAGGACGGCCGACATCGATGATCTCGCCCGGAGTGGCAAGGATGTGGTGCAGGGTGCCCGTTGCGGGTGCCTCCACCTCCATAGCCGCCTTGTCGGTCTCGATGTCGAACAGCGCTGCGCCCTTCTTCACGGTCTCGCCTTCGGCAACATGCCACACAGCAAGCTTGCCGCTTGCCATGTCCATGTCGACCTTCGGCATGATGACTTCGGTGGGCATCCTACACCTCGCCCTTCGCCAGCTGGCGCGCGACCCGCTCGATGTCCGGCGACTGCGGCACGGCGGCGCGTTCCAGGTCGGGGTTGTAGGGGATCGGCGCCTCGGCCCCGCCCAGCCGTTGGATAGGTGCATCGAGATAGTCGAACGCCTCGCTTTCCGCGACGAGCGCCGAAATCTCGGCACCCACACCAAGGGTCTTCACACCTTCGTAGACGCAGAGCAGCTTGCCGGTCTTCTTGACGCTTTGGATGATCGTTTCGCGGTCCAAGGGGCGGACGGTGCGCAGGTCGATGACCTCGGCCTCGATCCCTTCGGCAGCCAGCTTCGCTGCCGCCTCCATCGCACGGTGCACCATGATGGCACTGGCGACGATGGTCACATGTTCGCCAGAGCGCACCACGGCGGCCTTGCCAATGGGCGTGGTGTAGTGACCGGCGGGAACCGGACCCTTCATCTTGTAGAGCAGCTTGTGTTCGAAGACCACCACCGGGTCAGGATCGGCGAGTGCGGCAAGGAGCAGGCCCTTCGCTTCGGCCGGGGTCGAGGGTTGCACGACCTTCAGGCCGGGCACATGGCCGAACCATGCCTCGAAGGACTGCGAATGCTGCGCCGCCGCCCCTGTGCCCGAGCCTGAGGGCATCCGGAAGACCACCGGCACTTCAGCCTCGCCGCCCAGCATGTAGCGCAGCTTGGCGGCTTGGTTGACGATCTGCTCCATGGCCAGCGCGGCAAAGTCGCTGAACTGGAACTCGAAGATCGGCTTCAGGCCTGTGAGCGCGGCACCCACCGCAACACCTGCGCCGCCCAGTTCAGATATCGGCGTGTCCATCACCCGCTCTGGCCCGAAGCGTTCGATCAGGTCACCGGTGACTTGGAAAGCGCCGCCGTAGGTGCCGATATCCTCGCCCATCAGGATGACCGACGGGTCGCTTTCCAGCGCAATGGCCATCGCCTCGCGGATCGCTTCGGCGTAGCTCAGCTCGCGGACCTGTGCGTCTATCTGGACTGGCGCGTTCATGCCGCAACCTCTGCGTGGACGAATTTGGTGACGTCGGCGATGGCGGGTGCCGGACTTTGGCGGGCGAATTCGATGCCTTCGGCCACAGCGGCCTTGGCCTCGGCTTCGACAGCATCGGCCTCGGCGTCATCAAGGATGCCATGTGCGATGAGTTCGGCGCGGAAACGGGCGATCGGGTCGCGGGATATCCACTCCTCGATCTCTTCCTTGGTGCGATAGCGGTTGCGGTCGGACTTGGAATGGCCCCGCCAACGGTAGGTGAGGTTCTCGACCAAGCTTGGGCCCCCTCCGGCACGTGCGCGCGCAATGGCCATATGCAGAGCCTCGGCCACGGCAGAGAAGTCGTTGCCGTCCACTGTCACGCCCGGCATAGCGTAGGCCGCAGCGCGGATGGCGATGTTCGGGACCGCCGTCGCGTAGGCCGCAGCGGTCGACATGCCGTATTTGTTGTTCTCGCAGACGAAGATCACCGGCAGTTTCCAGATCGCGGCCATGTTCAGCGCCTCGTGGAAGGCGCCTTCGTTGTTGGCTCCGTCACCGAAGAAGCAGACCGTCACTTCATCGCGCCCAAGCCGTTTTGCTGTGAGCGCTGCGCCGACTGCGATGGGCAGCCCGCCGCCGACGATCCCGTTTGCGCCAAGGTTCCCGGTCTTGACGTCCGCGATATGCATCGACCCGCCACGCCCATGGCAATAGCCTGTCTCCTTGCCGAAGAATTCGGCGAACATCCGGCCCACGTCGGCACCCTTGGCGATGCAATGGCCGTGGCCGCGGTGGGTCGAGGTGATCTTGTCGGCGTCGGTCAGCTCCATGCAGGTCGCAACTGCACTGGCCTCTTGCCCGATCGACAGGTGCATCGTCCCGTGGATCAGCCCGCGCATATAGCTTTCTTCGGCCCCTTCCTCGAAGAGCCGTATCAGGTGCATCTTCCGCAGCGCCTCGCGCAGCTGCGCAGGAGAGAATTGGCGCAAGGCGAATGGGGTGTTTTCCTGCGTGTCGCGCATCACACCGTCTCCAGTCCAAGAACCAGCTCGTCCTGCCGGGCGCGGAGGGCGGCGATCCGGCTGCCGTCGGCGGGCTTGGCGTTGGCCCATGTGATGAGTTCGCCCTTCTTGATCGGCGCGGTGACCGTGCCCCCGGCCAGCAGTCCGCAGGGGATCGCCTTGTCGGACCGCGCGGCCTGGGCCTCCATGATCCAGGCGCGGTAGCAATACTCGCCGATCTGGTCGAGCTTTTCGCCCGGCTTCATGTCCTTCTTGGCCAAGGCGCAAACTTCTGCCACGGGCTTGGCCAGCGGCACCATGTCCGGCTTGCCGTACAACACCACACGGGCGCAGGTGAGCGGAACCTCAAGGCTGGTCAGGTGGTAGGGTCGGTGGAAGGTGAAATAGGGCCCTTTGCCCATCTTGAGGTCTTCCATCCGCTCCCAGATGCGGGGGTGGTCCATCTCGGCCACGACGAAGACGCCGGGGGCCACGCCCTTGCCGATGGAGTAGTCCACGACGCCCATCCGGTTCAGCACACCGCCATCGGCCTTGGGGACCAGCACTTTGTTCAGTTCATCCAGCGTCGCCGAAGGCCCGTGCATCCCTGCCACGTCCGGCACAAGGCCTGTGGCGTTGGCGATGGCGGCCATTTCGACCATCGTCTTCGACCCGTCGATGAATTCGACCAGCATCCGCACGTTCATGTGCCGGCGGATCGCCTCTTCCTCATAGGCAGGGGGCGTCGCATCCACGTTCAGAGGATTGTTCTTCCCCTTACCCGCCGCGACGATCCGGTGACCCATGGCGCTGACGAACTCGATCAGCTCCATGCAGGAGGACGGCTCGTCCCCGGCACCAAGCGAGTAGGTCACGCCCAGCCGGTCTGCTTCGGACTTGAGGTAAGCCCCGATGGTCACGTCGGCCTCGACGTTCATCATCACCAGGTGCTTGCCATGTTCCATCGCGCGTAGGCCGATCTCGGCCCCCACGGCCGGGACGCCTGTGGCATCAACCACCACGTCGATCAGGCCCGAGTTGAGGATGGCATTCGCGTCCGAGGTGATCGCGACTTTCCCTGCCTCGATGGCCGCGTTGACGCTGTCGGTGCCGCTGGCTTCCCGCGCATGGCCCTTTTCCCGGAAGGCGATGTCCACCGCCTTGGTGGCGGCCGTGGGGTTCAGTTCCGAGATCGCGCCGATCTCGATGCCTTCCATGTGGGCCACGCGCGCGACGATGTCGGTGCCCATCTCGCCCGAGCCGATCAGGCCGATGCGGACGGGACGGCCGGTTTCGGCGCGGGCGCGCAGATCGCGGGCAAGTCCGGTTGGGGCAACGTTGATCGGCATGGTGGTCCTCCTCTGGATCCGGGCGCTGGACGCGGCGACTCAGGCGTCGCGGGGTCCGGCTGGCATGGGGCCATTAGTGACCTTGATTGATCATTTGTCAAATACAAAAACTAAATGTTCAGACTTGATGTGATGCACGCAATAGGCAGGGCCCCGCAGCGGGCGGGACTTGCGGCCGGATGGCAAAGGACTGGATCAGGCCAGCAGCGCCGCTGCCGTGGCTTCATCGGTGATCAGGACTGTGGGGCGGATCAGCGCCATCGCCCCTTTCATCGCGGCCACCTTCGCGGCCCCGCCCGAGGCGAGAATGCGCTCTGGTGCCTTGCTCAGTTCCGCAATCGGCGCGCTCATGATGCGGTCATTTATCGGGTGATTGACGAGATGCCCGCTGGCGTCGAAGAAGTTGTAAAGGACATTGCCCACCGCGCCCGCTGCCGACAGTTCGGCAAGAGTCGCCTTTGGCAAGGGATTGAGCCGCCCCTCCGGCACCTCACCCGGCAAGCTGCCCACCGACAGCAGTACGGCATCTAGGTTTTCGGTCATTGCCAGGGTCTCGCCGATCCCGCAACGCTCGATCAGGCGACGGCGGGTGTCGGCGTCGTCGACGATAGCGGGGGCCGCCACGAGGTAGCAGCGTGCCTTCCACAGCCGGGCAAAGGCCCAGGCGAATTCCGCTGGATTGTAATGCTCCACCGCCGAGACCCCGCCCAGCAGCGAGACCACGGTATCCGCCTGCCCGCCGCCCACGAAATCGAGCGAACTGTACAGCGTCCGCCCCCAGCCCACGCCGATCCGTGTCTCGGGTTGAAGGAAGCCAGAGAGATACGCCCCCGTCGCCGCGCCGATGGAGACGGTGGGGTCGGCGTCTGGGGCCGACAAGGGCGTCACGATGGCCTCGCGCAGACTGAAGCGCCGTTCGAGGCCGATCTCAAGCCGCGGCAGGTCCGAGATTTCGCGCGAAAGGGTGATCGCCACCTCATGCAGGGCCCGCGCATCGGCAAGGAGTCGCGTCACGGTGACCCGCCCGATCCCAAGCTTTTCGGCGATGGCACCTTGGGTCATGTCTTCGGCGTAATACATCCAGGCGACCCGAAGCCGCAGGCGTGAGGACCGGCGACCGCCCGCTGCCTCGGGCGTGAAGCTCTGGCCCCGTACGTTCACGCGCTTGCGCGTTCGGGACGCGCCTCCAGAAGTGCCGCGATCTCGGCCCGAACGGCGGGGCGGTCGCGCCCCGTCAATGCCAGAAGGGTGCGGCGATGCAGGATGTCGTCCAGCCCCCCCACCCGTTCCGTCGCCGCAATATGGCGGATCTCTTCGCGCGCATGGTCGGGGGCGCTGGAGAGCATCACCTCACCCCGCCCGCGCAGGGACTCAACATAGATCCGGGCCCGCGTGCCGTAGCGCAGCAGCAGCGCCTCGGCCCGTGTCTCGGCAATTCCGCCGCGCTGCGCGAGGTCAGCGACAAGCGCCGCGCGCCCCGCCGCATCGCGCGGGAAATCCCGCCCGCCACCGATGGGCATCCCTGAGGTCGATACCCTCCGTGGCAGCCCCAGATCGGCGAGCACCCGGTCCGCCGCCAGTTCTGAAAACGCCCGGAACGTCGTCCACTTCCCACCGATCAGGCAATGCACGGGCACGTCGGTCCCCGGCAGGGCCAGCGTGGCGATGGAGTGGTCCCGCGTCACCGCGCCGACCTCGCCGCCGGTCCGAGGTAGGGGCCGCACGCCACAGAAACGGTGTATGATCTGGCCGGGAAGCACCGGAATGTCCGGGAAGACCTCGGCCACCGCCGCGCAAAGGTAAGCCTCTTCGTCTGCTGTGCAGCGCGCTGTGTCGGGATCGTCCTGCTTCAGGTCGGTCGCGCCGATCAGCACCTTGCCTTGGAACGGGTAGAGCAGGTTTACCCGCCCGTCCGGCGTTCCGAAATAGACCATCCGGCCGTCAAGCGCGCGCAGGAGAGCCGGGTTGTCCACGATCAGATGCGACCCCCGGCTTCCGCCCATCAAGCGGCTCTCGATCCCAAGGGACGCGTTCACCGCGTCGATCCAGGCCCCGCCTGCGTTGACGAGTATGCGGGCCCGTGCTTCGACCACCTCGCCGCGGGCACGCTGCCAGCGGATCACGCCCGCAGTGCAGTCCAGCAGCGTCACATGCGTTTCGCACCGGGCCGCTGGATTGGCGGCCTCGGCATCCAAGACCAACTCCAGCCCCAGCCGTTCGGCATGTGTGATGTGACCCTCGTAATAGACCCCAGCCCCGGTGATCGCCGCAGCGATGTCCGGCATCATCCGCCGCAACCCGTCGCGCCGCAGCATCCGGCTACCCGGCATCGATTGCAGCGCCCGGCCGTACATGTCGTACAGCCGCAGCCCAAGTGCAGTGATCAGAAAGCCCCGGTCCTTCAGCGTGGCCTTCGTCCCCAGGAACCGCAAGGCCGAGCCGACCACTCCGCCCCAGGTCGAGGTCACCGGTACCACGCATTCCAGCGGCTGGACATAATGCGGCGCGGTGGCGAGCAACATGTTCCGTTCCGTGAGCGACTCGCGCACCAGCCGGAACTCGCCCGTCTCCAGATATTTCAGCCCGCCATGCATCAGGCGGGACGATGCGGCGGAGGCCCCTTGGCAGATGTCCCCCCGCTCAAGCAGCAGAACCCGCAGGCCTTGCAACGCCAGGTCGCGGAAGGTCCCGCAGCCGTTGATCCCGGCCCCCAAGATGATGACGTCGAAATCCTCAGGCATCGGCAATCGCCACCTTCATGGCCGCTCCGCTTTCTGCCATCGAGAATGCTGCATCCACGTCCGCAAGGCCATAGCGATGCGTGACCATGTCCCGGACATTGATCCGGCCGTCGGCGATCATGTTCAGCGCGTCTTCATAGTCCTTGCGCGACAGGCCGAAGGCGCCGGTGAGGCGCAGTTCCTCGTAGTGGATCGCGTTGACGTCCAGGTTGCCCATCTCACCCTTCGAAAAGCCCGCGAACAGGCTGACCCGCCCGCCCTTGGCCGCAAGACCCACGGCCTGCGACGCAAGCGCCGGGATGCCTATGGCGCAGATCACCACATCGGCGCCCAGCCCCCTCGTCTCGGCCCGGACCGCCTGACAAAGGTCGCCCGCATTGGGATCGATCACTATGTCGGCCCCTGCCGCCCGTGCGGCCTCACGGCGCGATGCGTTCGGCTCTGAGACGATCACCCGCCCTGCCCCCCGCAATCGGGCGAGTTTCACGTGCAGCGTCCCGATCGGCCCGGCACCGAGGATCACCACCGCATCGCCTTGCCGAAGACCGACCTTGTTCTGCCCGTTCAGGACGCAGGCCAGAGGTTCGACCAAGGCGGCCTCCTCGTGGCTTACATGGTCGGGCAGGACATGCACGTTCCCCAATTCTACCGCGCGGGCGGGGATGCGGATAAACTCGGCGAAGGCTCCGTCGATCTCGTAGCCAATGGCCTGCAGGTCGGGGCACAGGTTCTCGCGCCCCCTCTGGCATTGCGGGCAGTGGCCGCAGGGAATCGCCGGACAGACACCGACGCGCTGGCCCGCCTTGAAGGGCGAGGGCCCGTCCGTCCGGACGATCTCGCCGGAGAACTCGTGCCCGATGATCGAAGGGTAGCGGATGCCCGCTGTCTTTCGCCCGCGATAGACGCGGATGTCGGTGCCGCAGATCGTCGCCGCCTTGACGCGCAGGACCAGGTCGCCAGCCTCGGTGATAGGGTCGGCTGCGAGATCCAGTTGCATCCGATTCGGGGCGTGGAGAATTGCTGCCTTCACGTGAGCCTCCCTTACTGTATGAACAATTTGCACATAGATTTTACTTTTGAGCAACACTATTCTTCAGTTTGGCGTCAAGGCTTGCGCGGATGCTTATTCTGCATAGGCAATCGGGAGGCGGGTGCGCGGCACTGGGAAGCGGACAAGTGCCAGCAAAAATGCACAATCATGTTGACAGTTGAGCAAATGTTCATAATCTTCACCCACAGCTAGGGGGAGGATGCCATGCGCTACGATTACGTCTCGGTCGGGTTCTACACCTTCGACTGTCTGGGCTGGCCGGTTTCGGACGTGCCAGAAGGTGGTGGCACCTCGTTCATCCAAGACATCACCATGGCGGTCTCCGGGGCGGCCGGGACCGCCGCCATCGTCGCGGCAAAGCTTGGCCTCAGAACTCTGGCGGTTGGTGGCTATGGCCGCGACATGATGGGTGACTGGGCGGTTTCGCGGCTGGAAAGCTTTGGCGTCGACACCTCGGGCCTGCAGCGGCTGGAGGGTGTGCCAACCTCGTCCTCCATCGTGCTGACCCGCAAGGACGGCTCGCGCCCGGCGTTGCACGTCAAGGGGGCGACCGGCCATTTCATTGTTCCGCAATCGGAATTCGACCGCGTTACCGATACCAAGGTCTTTCACCTAGGCGGCGTCGGCCTGATGGACGCGATGGACGGCGCACCGAACGCGGAGCTGATGGCCCATGCCAAGGCGCGGGGCTGCATCACCACTGTGGACATCTTCGCAGGCTCTGCCGCCGACCTTCCCGACGTGGCCGCAGTCCTTCCTTGGACCGACTACTTCATCCCATCGGTCGAGGAGGCCCATGCCCTGACCGGCCTGACCGACCTTGATGCGATGGCCGCCTTCTTCATGGATCGCGGCGCGGGGGCCTGCATCTTCACCCTCGGCGGCGACGGGGCCTACTACCGCGACCGCACAGGCCTAACGTTCCGCATCCCGGCCTATGCAATCGACGTGGTCTGCACCTGCGGCTGCGGCGATGTGTTCAATGCGGGCTTTGCCACCGGGCTTCTGAACGGCATGTCGCCCCAGGACTCCGTGCGCCTCGCCCAGGCCTCTTCGGCCTTGAACGCCACGGGGCTTGGCAGCCAGGCGGGAGTCGTGTCGCTGGCCGATACGCTCGCCTTCATGAAGGCCTGTTCGGTGAAAGCCGCCTGAAGCGCCCTTGCAGCGCGTGACATAACCTTCCATGTTGCAACAAATGTCCGGGCCGCAATGCCCGACAGGGTGGTGCGTGGAGGCCCAAAGTGACGACGGCAGACGTGAATGACGACCTGAAAACCCGCATCGCCTGGCTGTACTACGTCGAGGGCATGACCCAAGACGAGGTAGCAAACCTTGTCGGCATGAACCGCTCGCGCGTCTTGCGTATTTTGGCCGCCGCCCGTCAGGACGGCACCGTGCAGATCCGCGTCACTACGCGCATGTCTCGCTGTGTCGAACTGGAGCGAGAGCTGGAAAGCCGTTGGAGCCTGACGCGCGCTATTGTCGTCCCCGAGCCGCAGGAGCCGAACCGCCTGCGTGAGATCATCGGGGCCGAGGTTGGGGCCTATATGTCCCAAGCGGTGACGCCGAACATGATCGTAGGCCTTGGCTGGGGAAAGACGCTGACCTCCGGCGTTCCAGCCATCGAGCCCCGTGCGGCCGAGGGGGTGAAAGTCCTTTCGATGCTTGGCGGTCTGACGCGCGTCAGCGCGATCAACCCATCGGAATTCGCCTGGCGCGTCGCCGACCGGCTGTCGGCCGAATGCTACATGATGGCATCGCCGGTCTATGCCCCTGATGCCCGCACGCGCGAGGCGCTGATGGGCCACCCCGGCATTGCCGAGGTCTTTACCCGGGCGCAGTCGTTGGACATGGCCGTCCTGTCTGTGGGTGACCTGACGCCGCATTCAGTCTTCTCGGAATATGGTCTTCTGACCCGGGAGGAGATCACCTCGCTCGAAGCGGCAGGGGCGGTGGGTGACCTTCTGTGCCATTTCATCGACGCAGAGGGCAATGTCATCGACCACCCGATCAACAAACGGGTCATGGCCGTCGATCCCCTGTCCCTGCGCGGTACGCGACAGATCGTTCTGGCCTCGGGTGGCTGGCACAAGCTGACCGTGATCCGCGCGGCACTGAAACTGCTGCGCCCGACCGTTCTGGTCGTGAACGAGGTGGTTGCCGAGCGGCTGGCAGTCGAAAGCCGCTAGCCCTCGGTAGACCGCCAACAAACAGGCCGCCGCAGACTTACTCGGGTTTCGCTAAACTGATGGCGCAGCGCAGCGGCCCACTATAGGCCGATCATTCGGTTCGATCAGACTTTGTTTGGTCCGCGTTCGCGGTGCATGCCAAGGTCCGCTTCGTCCGCATCGCCGAGCTTGCCACACAGAATGCTGAGCTGCTCCCCGATCTTTGGACGGATTTCCGGCTGACTTAAGCTATTGCCTGCACCTGCTGATCGGTTTCGATGGTGTTGCACATGCGGCGACGCCGACGAGGCAGAGGCAGACGCAAAGCGGTCGGCGCATTGCCTTCTGTTTCCCTGAAGGCGATATGGTTCGGTAAATCCTTGCACTCGTGACCCGGATGTCCGCGTCCATCGGTGCTGTTGCAGCATGCCACATGGCCGGGACGGTCCGCGGGCGCAGCATCCCCTATTGGGGCGGTGCGGTCTATTCGACCTGAAGCCCTTGGAGGTAGCTGACCACAGAAAGCACGCGGCCCTGCGTGATCATGGCGGCATCGGCCGGGTCGATCGCGGGGCCGTGCAGGGCTTCGGAGATGAAATGGTCACCCCAGACGGGCATCCTGCTGTCGCCATGGCCGGGGATTTTGGCCCGTCCGTAGATCGCGTCGATCACGCGTTCCGTCGGAAAGAGGCCGTCATTCCCCTTCGACAGCAGGCGTAGGTCGGCCGGACGTTTGGCGAAAAGCTCGCCCACGATCCCGTCGCCGCTTCCCGTTTGGCCATGGCAGACGACGCAATGGTCCGCATAGATCACGGCGCCGAAGGCCGGGTCCTGCGCATGGGCAGCCGTGCTGAACGACTGGGCGGCAAGTGCGGATGCGACGAGCAGATGCTGTGTGGTGTTCATGATCGATCCTCCTGACCCCAGCATCCGCAACCGAAGGTGGAGGTCATTGATAGTGGTCATTGAGGGAGGCGGGGCTTGCGGATCAATGCGCTTGCGGCGGGTGGGCGGCATGCCAGAGGCGGAGCAGGATGCGGGACTTCCCCCGGCGCTATATGTCGACCAGTTGCCGCGCCACGCGGCGGGGGTCGCCCATGATGGCGGGGTGGCGGGTGTCGGGAATGGCTGCGACATCGAAAAGTTCGTCCACCTCGCCGCCGAAGGTGAGCCAGTCCACAGCGCTGCCGGTTTCGAGATCGACGATCATCAGGCCGCAGCGCGGCTCGATCCGGTGGCGGGCGAGGCGGGCCGAAAGGGGAAGATCGCCGAAGCTGCCGCCTTCACGGGCGCGGCTGAGCCCTATGACGGCGTATCTGCCGACGATCGCCATGCCGCGCGCATAGCCGGGGCAGAAGGCGATTTCGGTGAAGGTGCCGGTCGACAGATCGACCGTGCCGAAGCTGCCTTCGCCCGAGTTCAGCACATAGAGCCGCCCATGGGCCCAGCGCGGGCTGTGCGGCATGGTCAGGCCGCGGGCCACGATCTCGTTTGTGGCGACGTCGATCAGGATGCCGCCTTTCATGCGATGTTCGCGCCAGCCCTGCACCACATCGGTATCGGCGACGGCGCTGACGATGAAGGGGCGGCCGTCTCGCATGGCGAGGCCGTTGAGGTGGCAGCGGTCTTCGGCGGCCAGACTAGAGATGAAGGTCGGCTGCCAGAGGGGGGTGAAGCTGCGCTCCATCGACGGCGTGGCGAGGCAGGAGAACAGGGTGTTGACGAAGATCAGGCGGCCCTCGGCATCCTCGGCCATTTCATGGATGTCGAGATCGCCCGTCACATAGGCCACGCGCGGCCGATAGACCCGGTCGACGCCTTCGTCCCGGGCCAGATCGCCGGCATGGTTGGCGAAGCGCCAGAGCTGGTGCAGGGAGGCGGTCCAAATCTTGTCGCGATCGGCGTAGACGCCCATGCAGCGCGAGAAGCGATGGGTGGAGAGGCTGAGATTGCCGTCCGGCTTGAGGCCAACAAGGAAGAGTGCGCCCTTCTGATAGGTCGAGACAGCGAGGGAGACGCGCGTTTCGACCAGCCATGACTTGAAGTTGCGGGACGCGTGCATCCGGAAGCCGGGTTTGGCGGTAGTCTTGGCGGGATCAGGCTGGGGGGAATGAGTGTCCACGGGAAACCGCCTTTACTGGGTACGCACGGACTTCTCTTTATATGCAGAAAAGCGGAGTCAACCACCCTTAGAAGAGGCATATGTGGATTTGAAGTGCGGTCGGCGTAACGGCGCTGGTTCAGGGAACGACCGGACTGGAAGAGGGCAACCTTGCGGCGGAGGCCTTTGCTGCCAACCTGTCGGGGCGGGCGACGACGGACAGCCATCGCGGCCTTAACGAGACGGATACGGGACGTCTCTGCCCTGATGCCGACGGAACAGGGGAGGCGGGTCGCGTGCAGATCGCGACGCTGGCGGCACACTCCTCTGTCCTGCTCGGGTCTGGGGCGAGGCGCTTGACAGGCGGGTGGTCTTGTTATGTGGTCATACCAGTTGACCGGACCCTGCCAAGGAAGGACCTGACCGATGACCAAGATCGCCCTGTTCGGTGCTGGGGGAAAGATGGGGATGCGGCTTTCCGCCAATCTGGTGAAGACCGATTACCGAATGGCCTATGTCGAGGTGAGCCCCGAAGGCCAGAAGCGCGTGAAGGAGGCATGGGGGGCGGATTGCCTGCCCGCCGAGGCAGCGGTGGCGGATGCGGATGCGGTGATCCTTGCCGTGCCCGACACGCATATTGGGCGCGTCGCGGCGGAGGTGGTGCCGAAGCTGCAACCCGGAACGATTGTGGTGATCCTCGATGCAGCCGCGCCCTATGCTGGGCATCTGCCGGAACGGGCTGACATCACCTATTTCGTCACCCATCCCTGCCATCCGCCGATCTATAATGACGAGGTCACGCCCGAAGGTAAGGCCGATCATTTCGGGGGCATCGCGGCCAAGCAGGCCATCGTCTGTGCCTTGATGCAGGGCCCTCGTGAGCATTACGCGGTGGGCGAGGCGATCGCGAAGGCGATCTATGCCCCCGTTATGCGCAGCCATGAGGTGACGGTGGCGCAGATGGCGATGCTGGAACCTGGGCTTTCGGAAACGGTGGCGGCCTCGTTGATGACCATCATGCGTGAGGCGATGGATGAATGCGTGCGTCGGTCGGGCGTCAGCCATGATTGCGCGCGGGATTTCCTGTTGGGCCACATGAACATACTTGGCGCGGTCATCTTCGAGGAACGAGTGGGGGTCTTTTCGGATGCCTGCAACAAGGCGATCCAATACGGGATTCCGGTCCTAATGAAGGACGATTGGAAGCGGGTCTTTGACTGGGACGAGATCAAGGCCAGTATCGAGCGCATCACCTGACGAGGGGGCGCGCGGATGATCACCGACTGGTTTGAAGTGCGGGACGCGCGGTTTGCAGCGCTGATCCTGCCCAATGTGCATGTCGATACGCTGTATTCCGGGGGGCGCTGGCTGGAAGGGCCGGTCTACGTGCCTGCCGCGCGGCATCTGCTGTTTTCCGACATCCCGAATAACCGCGTGCTGCGCTGGGACGAGATGACGGGGGCGGTGGGACCATTCCGCGTGCCGTCGGGTTTTGCCAATGGCCACACGCTGGATCGGGTCGGGCGGGTGCTGGCCTGCGAGCATGAGGCGCGGCGGGTGGTGCGATTTGAGCATGACGGGCGCGGCACGGTGATGGCGTCGCACTGGCAAGGCAAGCGGTTGAATTCGCCCAATGATCTGGTCGAGGGGCCAGATGGCGCGATCTGGTTCAGCGATCCGACCTATGGGATTTCCACCGAATATGAAGGCGCGCGGGCCGACAGCGAGATCGGCGCGCGGCGGGTCTATCGGGTGGCCGCGCCGGGCGAGGTGGAGGCGATGCTGGACGACATGGTGCAGCCGAACGGGCTGTGCTTTTCCCCCGATGGGGCGGTGCTCTACGTGGCGGATAGCGGGGCGGAGCCGTCCTGCATCCGGGCCTATGCGATGGTGGACGGGCGCCCGGTGGCAGGGCGGCTGTTTCATGCCGCAGAAGTGGGGTTCTACGACGGGCTGCGCTGCGACCGGCTGGGCAATGTCTGGGTCGCGGCGGAGGGGGGCGCGGACTGCATCGCGCCGGACGGGGTGCTGATCGGGCGGATCAGAATGCCCGAAGTGGCGGCCAACTTGTGCTTTGGCGGGCCGGCGCGGAACCGGTTGTTCATCTGTGCGACGCGGTCGCTGATGGCGGTTTATCTGAATGTGACGGGGGCCTGAGGTTGGGCGAGAGGGGGGTGTGATGGCGCGGTTCGAGGCGGAGTATGTGCTTGAGACGGCATGGACCTTGGAAAAGGCGGCGGCGGTCATCGCGGGCGAGCAATCGTCAGGCACCTTCCGGCCCGTGCCGGGCGAGACGAAGGAGTTGAAGGCGCGGTCGGCGGCGCGGGTGGAGGCGCTGGAGGATCTGGGGCCGATCCCGTCGCCCGCCCTGCCGGGGGCGGCGGCGGGGCCGCTGCGCCGGGCGCGGTTGGTGCTGTCATGGCCAGTGGCGAATACGGGCATTAGCCTGCCCAATGTTCTGGCCACGGTGGCGGGCAACCTGTTTGAGTTGAACTGCGTGGCGGGGCTGCGGCTGGTTGATCTGCGTTTTCCGGCGGAGTTCGTGGCGGGTTGTCCGCGCCCGGCCTTCGGGATTGAGGGGACGCGGGCGATGTCGGGTGTGGTGGGGCGGCCGTTGATCGGGACGATCATCAAGCCGTCGATCGGACTGTCGGCAGAAGAGACGGCAGCGATGGTGGACATGCTGTGCGCGGCTGGGATCGATTTCATCAAGGATGACGAGTTGCAGGCGGATGGGGCGGTCTGCCCCTTCGAGGATCGCGTGCGGGCCGTGATGCCTGTGATCCGCGACCATGCCGAGCGGTCGGGGAAGACGGTCATGTATGCCTTCAACCTGACCGGCGAGGTGGACGAGATGCGCGCGCGGCATGATCTGGTGCTGCGCGAGGGCGGGACCTGCGTGATGGCGAGCGCCAATTCGGTGGGGTTGACGGGGCTTCTGGCGCTGCGGCGGCATGCACAGTTGCCGATCCATCTGCACCGCAACGGCTGGGGATATCTGTCGCGGCATCCCGCGCTTGGGTTCGACTATGCGGCATGGTCCAAGCTGTGGCGGCTGGCCGGGGCGGACCACATGCATGTGAACGGGCTGCGCAACAAGTTTTGCGAGGCGGATGAAAGCGTGATCGCCTCGGCGCGATCGCTGCTGGCGCCGCTGTCGGAGGGGGCGGCTGCGACGGTTATGCCGGTATTCGCATCTGGCCAGACGGCGCTGCAGGCCTTTGACACATGGGCGGCGCTGCGGCGGCCCGATCTGATCTTTGCGGCGGGGGGCGGCATCATGGGCCATCCGGACGGGCCTGCGGCGGGGGTGCGGTCGTTGCGGGATGCGTGGGATTCGGCAATGGCGGGGCTGACGCTGGAGGAGGCCGTGCGGGACAGCGTGGCGCTGAAGGCGGCTTTGCGAAGCTACGGTTGAGCGGGCATCGGCAATCGCTCGCCTATTGGTGGAACGTGGCCCGACTTGCAGGGAACAGGCGTTGGACCAAGGTCCCGCAGGGATTGACTCACCAAAGGTATGGGTTCATTCGTGACCTTGTGACGGTCTGCACCCAAAGTGCGGGGCGGGTATGTGAGTGCTGCCTGGTTCCCGAAGTTCTTTTCAAGGTGTGCCATCATGAAGTCATTCATTGCTGCTTTTGTGGTCAGTGCTGCGCTGACTGTGTCCGCCTCGGCGGCGACGACCTCTTATACCGATGCGACAGCCTTCGCGACGGCGGCGGGTACGCTGCAAGTGGAGACGTTTGCGGGTGAGACGGCGCGGTCCCTTGCGGGAACGCAAGATTTTGGAGCGTTCACGACGACGCTGGACAGTGACGTTGGTGGGCCGTTCAACGTTGTGAGGACATCGGGCGGCGTCAATGCACTGGGTCTGACCAACGAGAATCTGCAGGTGGGTCTGCTGGGCGGGGATACCCTCACCATCAAGTTCAAGACGGCGGTCATCGCCTTTGGCGGGATGTTCGCTGGTGTGAACAATGGCTTGACCGGAAGATTGCGGTCCGAGTTGCTTGTGGGTGGTGTTCTTTCAGAGTGGCTGGGCCGGACGAACAACTCGGATGCTGGTCTGACGGCGCGGTTCTTCGGGATTGTGTCTTCCACGCCTTTCACCGAAGTCACCTTCCGGGGACTGCCCCGGTCCGAAGGGTTCGGCATGGACGATCTGAGATGGGCCTCCGCTCCGACGCCGGTTCCGCTGCCTGCTTCCGGCTTGCTTCTCATGGGGGCGATGCTGGCGGCGGGTCTGTTCGGGCGGCGCCGCGCGCGGGCCTAAGACCCTACCATTTCTTGTGAAGCACGGGGCGCGGCCGGGAACGGCTTTGCGCCCTTTGTGTTTTCGACGTCCCGCACGTGATCATGCCGGACCCTCGCCGTTTCCTGATGGCGCGCGGGGCGACCCTTTGACGGGTACCGCCCCCGCACCAAGGTGGATCAGGACATGTACTGGAAGAAGGCGTAGAACACGACGCTGCTGCCAAGGGCGGTGGCCATGACCACGGTCGCATTCTCGATCTGCTGCAGGCGGCGGGGAGAGATCACCTCGTCGTCGATTTCGATCCGGCGGGTGGCGCGACGCGGCGCGTAGATGGCTCGGGCGGGGGTGGTGTCGGAAATGGACATGGCGCCTCCTCTGTCTTGTCAAAGACCAGAACGGATGCAATCCCGGGTTGTTTTAGCGCCGCAGCTAGAGTCCGTGCGATTTTTTTTTGAGAGTGGGGGAGGAGTGGTGCAAATGCCGTTCCAGATTGGAAAAAAACCCGGCGACGCTGGGGCGTGGCCGGGTCAAGGATCAGGTCGACCCGGGCCTTGCGGGCCACAGGGCGACTGGGAGTAATTCAACCATTACGGGAAGTAAGAAAGGGTCAGGTGATCATGCGGTAGGCAAAGGCGACCGACCAGACGACAAAGCCGATCACGACGAGAAGAAGGGCAAGATCCTCGACCGGGGGGGGCTTGCGGCCTTCGGTGCGGCGCTGGGGGAAGGCCGGGATCGGGCGAGGCCCATCGGCCGGAAATTCGATGCCGATGGACGGGGCATCGGGCGGGTCGGGCAAAAGAAGGGGTGGCGTCATGTTGTGCGGCATGATGTTCCACGAATTAAAGTGCAGTGAATCGAAGGTCGGTACAGTCCTTTGGTCGGTCAGGTGCCGGAGGCAGACGGGTGACCTGCGGCGTCTGCCGGGTCCGACCGTTGCGCGAGGGCGGCCTGTCAGGGCCCTTGGTTGGGCGATATCAGGCGGAGACCACCATGACTGCCGAGGTGGCCATCAGGGAAAGCGCCATCACGAAGGCGCAGAAGAGCGCCGCATCTTCGATCCGCTGGAGCAGGCGGGACGCGCCCCCCTTGGCAGCGGCGGTCTTATTGATACCCGGCAGGGCGGTGCGTTTGGTGTCGGTCGTCATCGTCATCCTCCTGGTTTGCTACGCGGAAGAAATTGTGGCCTTCGGCCTTGCTGCCTTGTCGAACCCTTCTCACCTGCACCGTCCCCACCCGGGGCACCTTGGGGAGTTGCCCCCCCACCGAATTGTGATTCGCAGTTGAAACCCGTTTTGGTTGTGCTGCGTCTGTTGCAAGATATCTTAAGATGAAGTGGCAAGAGGCAGGCGGCCAAAAGGAAAGAGTGGGGAACCTCGGAGGTTTGAATGTGGCGCGTTGTTTCCCTCTGAGGAACGGAAACAGGCCGCAACCCCCCAAAATGCCCTGATTTTCCCCGATTTGGCATCAATGGGGTGGGAAAGTGCCTGCCCGATGGATGTCACAATCTACCAATTCCGCCGCATTCCTATACGAAGGGGGGGGATACCCCAACCCGGTCTGGGTTGCGGTTAGAATCGGGATGCTCTCCTTCTGGTTGCCGTGAATGCGGAGAGGATGGAGGCGGCCCGAGGCGGTGCGCCCGGTTGCGCCGGAATATGGCGGCACGAGGGCACCTAGCCTAAAGAGGTAGATCAGGCGATGTCGCAGGGGGATGTCGCAGGACGCCTTGCGAGAAAGAAGACTTGCCTGATCGGTCCGGGACGGGTGATATGTTTGTCCAGTCATATCGACCCGGAGAGATGATGCCGCGCCGTCCTGTCCCTGCCTTTGCTTGCGCGGCGGTCCGGTCGGGCGGTTGGGTGCCGGGCCGGAAATGATGGACAGCCTGACAGCCGAAGAATGGCAGGCGGTGGCGCTGTCGCTGCGCGTCTCCTTTTGGGCGACGGTTCTGAGCCTGCCTCTGGGCATCTTTGTCGCCTATGCGCTGGCGCGGTGGGAGTTCTGGGGGCGGCAACTGCTGAATGGGTTGGTGCATCTGCCGCTGATCCTGCCGCCGGTGGTGACGGGGTATCTGCTGCTGATCACCTTTGGGCGGAAGGGATATGTCGGCCAGTTCCTTGACCAGTGGTTCGGGATCGTGCTGGCCTTCCACTGGACCGGGGCGGCGCTGGCGGCGGCGGTGATGGCCTTTCCGCTGATGGTGCGGGCGATCCGGCTTGCAATCGAGGCGGTGGACCCGAAGCTGGAACAGGCGGCGGGCACGCTGGGCGCGTCGCGAGGGTGGGTTTTTCTAACGGTGACGCTGCCCCTGATCCTGCCGGGGATTGTGGCGGGGGCTATCCTAGCCTTCGCCAAGGCCATGGGGGAATTCGGGGCGACGATCACCTTCGTGTCGAACATTCCGGGCCAGACGCAGACGCTGCCCTCTGCCATCTACGCCTTTTTGCAGGTTCCGGGGGGCGAGGCGCAAGCGGCGCGGCTGGTGCTGATCGCGGTTGCAGTGGCGATGGGGGCGCTGCTTCTGTCGGAATGGGTCAGCCGGGCGGTTGCGCGGAGGATCGCGGGGCGATGACGCTGGAGGTTGCGCTGTTCCATCGGTTCGAGGGCTTTGCGCTGGAGGTGGGGTTCGAGGCCCCGCCGGGCGTGACGGCGCTGTTCGGGCGGTCGGGATCGGGAAAATCGACGGTGGTGAATGCCGTGGCAGGTCTGCTGCGCCCCGAGCGGGGGCGGATCGTCGTCGATGGTCAGGTCCTGCTGGACAGCGCGGCGGGGCGGATGGTGCCCGCGCATCGGCGGCGGATGGGATATGTGTTTCAGGATGGGCGGCTGTTCCCGCATCTGACGGTGCGGCAGAACCTGCTGTACGGTCGCTGGTTCGCGCCGAAGGGGCCGGGGGCGGAGTTGGGGCGGGTCGTCGATTTGCTTGGGATCGGGGCGCTGTTGGAGCGGCGGCCCGGTGCGCTGTCGGGGGGCGAGAAGCAGCGCGTGGCGATCGGGCGGGCAATCTTGTCCCAACCGCGCCTGCTGCTGATGGATGAGCCGCTGGCGGCGCTGGACGAGGCGCGCAAGGCCGAGATCCTGCCCTATCTGGAGCGGCTGCGGGATGAGTTGGCGCTGCCCATCCTCTATGTCAGCCATTCGCTGGCCGAAGTGGCGCGGCTGGCCACGACCGTGGTGCTGCTGGAGGCGGGGCGCGTGGTGACGGCCGGTCCGGTGGGCGAGGTGCTGGCCGATCCCGGCGTCGCTCCGGCGATGGGGCTGCGCGAAGCAGGCGCGGTGATCACCGCGCGGCTGGCGGCACAGGAAGAGGACGGGCTATCGCGGTTGGACCATGCGGGGGGAGCTATCTTCCTGCCGCGTGTGGCGGCACCGCTGGGGGCGTCGCTGCGGCTGCGCATCCTTGCGCGGGACGTGATGCTGGCGGTGGAGCGGCCCAAGGGGATATCGGCACTGACGGTGCTGGCGGGCGTGGTGGAGGAGGTGCGCACGGGCGAGGGACCCGGAGCGAT
>VYLE01000133.1_pt1 | contig 68823 bp, 67 predicted proteins | sample 5114391 | NCBI WGS metagenome assembly VYLE01 (sample SAMN12291771, study PRJNA351875) | freshwater metagenome | isolation source: freshwater lake | place: USA: Michigan, Kent Lake | collected 2013-08-15 | reverse complement strand
GAAACTCTCGCACCTTTAAGCAATGATCCCATCGTCATGCTCAGCGCAGTCCCCTGAACATGATCAACTCAGCCCTAAACCGGCTACATCATGACGCCGCTGTTACACCACGCCGTGGGACACGATCCGAAAAACTAATTTGATCAAATTTAGGCGTGGCTTGAAGGTGGTGCATTCCAGATGGAATGCCCCCTAATGCGCGAAGCGCATTGCTTAGGAATACATTTGTTATCTTAAAATTTGATACTTTGAATTCTCAATTTCTTAAGTCTCTATGGTTATTGAATGCTTCTAAATCTCAATTAGTGCTGCTGTCCATTTAGACCTTGGGGTTCGGAAGATGACGATCTCGAAATTGCTCGCTCGCATCAAATTGTTCAATATAGATGCTCGCGGTTCGCTAGCAGTAGCGTTCGCGCTCCTATCTGTCTCGGTTGTGCTCATGGTCGGGATGACGATGGATTATACCGAGAAGTCCAGTATTCAGACCAAGTTTCAGGCGGCTGTCGATGCGGGGACACTGGCTGCAGCCAGATTGGATGATGAGGACAGCGAACGGGCACAGATTGCAGAGCGTCAATTTAATGCGAACCTGTCATTTAATGAACTTGCAATGGTCTCCCACAAAGAATTCGTGATGACGGAAGATAAGGAGCGTATCGAAGGGCGGGCGGATATCGTCATCCCGACGCGTTTTGCAGCCATCGTCGGCTTCCCCAGTTTTTCCTCGACCTTACGGGCAACGGCCGCTATTGCGCGGCCAGAGATTCGCCAATTGGACATTGTTATGTGCATTGATGCGACCGGTTCAATGGGGTCGACCTTAAAGGCCGTCCAGACAAACGCGCTCGACCTTGAAGCCAACCTTACCGCAGAGTTGGAGACGCGCGGCATCAAGGCGTTCGATGTCATGCGCGTTCGAGCCATCTATTATCGCGACTATGGCGGGACAAACCTCACCGGATCGAATCGATGGTGGTATAACGGCACGTCATGGGTATTGATAGATTCTTCCCATCCCGAATACTGGAAGGGGGTTGGAGATATTCCGCCGATGAAGTCGTCCGCATTTTTCAATCTCCCGGACGAGAGAACCAGCTTCAGCGCCTACGTGAGCCCGGAAAAAGCTACTGGAGGCGCGGACTTGCCAGAGTCGGGGCTTGAATGTGTGAACGAGGCTATGGACTCGAACTGGGCGAAGGTTGGCGATCTCCCCAGCGGGGGCACCAAGCCGTTGCAGGCAGTCTATCCCGTCATCGCCGTGTGGACAGACATCACCGCGCACAAGCCAGGCCACTCTGTAAGCTTGAAGAACCCGGACTATCCGCCTGCCACGAAGATGCCGCGCACCTATGACGGGCTGCGCGCCAAATGGGACGATCCGAACATTATTGATCAGAAACGCAAATTGCTCGTGTTCTTCGGCAACCCGGCTATGATTGGAAGTGATACGGACGGCCCCGCTGACGGATGGCTCAAGGTCAAAGAGTGGCCAGGCTTCATGGTCGGCGGCACACTGACTGAAGGCAACACTCAACTGGTAACGAAGCTCGCAGACGCAATCGCCAGCAAGGTGCTTATTCCAACCTTGACCGAGTGAACGTAGCTTCAGGGGCCATTTATTGCGGTTCCCAAGACGAGTAAGTCGCCGCGCAATCGCGAAACAGCCGGCCTGTCGATCATTTGCGACGAACGGCGGGGTGTTCCCGACGCCGACGGCGTCGCGCAACACATAGCTATTCTGAAACTTGGTGCGGACTTCACTGAAAATTTAGATCGAACAGAAGGGTAGGGCGCATGCCGTCTGGAAAACACCAAGTGTCCTTCCAACGGTGCGTTTAAATGGTGGGCGATACTGGGATTGAACCAGTGACCCCTGCAGTGTGAATGCAGTGCTCTTCCGCTGAGCTAATCGCCCGTCCGCCTTGCCGCCAAAGGGGCATTGAGTGCGAGAGGCGGCGTCATGAAGGTTGGGGTCGGTAACGTCAAGAGGGGAAGGTGCCAATCCTTGATTTCGCGCATCAAAGTTGTGTGTGGGTCTGAGCTTTTAGTTTAGCTGCGCTATCCCCAGATCGATGCAGATGGGAATCAATTTTGTGGGCCAAAGGTGACGTTAGGGCAGGCGATTTTCCTTTGATACGGCTCATTTCGGCAGTTTTCACCCTGATTTACCGATCGCAATCAGTTCCATGCAAATTTGCAAAGCACCTATTACTTTGGAAAATGAGGGTCCCGAGTTCTGGTGAATCATGAAAATCGACCGAGAAATCCCAAAAAAATTCTAGATATGTTGAGAAAATCGGAAGTTTCTACCGCGATTTTTCTCGATTTTGGGACATGTTGAGAAAATCTTATGTCAAGTCCCATTTTGATGATTTTTTGGTGCTTTAGGTCCCATCAAAATTCGTCGATTTTTGCCTTGAATGTGACAGGTTTGTGTAGTTTAAGCCGCCATCCAAAACAAACCGATGCTCGTTATGGGTTTGTCTCACCTAATCAATAACAGAAAAAAATGAGGACCAAAATGGAAGGCGATTTTTGCACGAACGACGGCGCACGACGTTTGAAGCTGAAGATTCAAGAGTATTGGCGCGAGCGTGGCTATGACGTCAGCGTTGATCTGGTTGAAGAAGGTTTCGTTCCTGCGATGCGTTCGGGCCGTACCGATGTGCGCTCTGACATGGTGAATGGTTTGCCACGTCGTCGCGCTGCGACTGAAGCCGCATAGATCATTTTATCAAAAGCTGCTCGATCAAATCAGGCAGCTCATGGTAATGATCAAAGACAGCGTCCGCCCCCAAGGCGGACGCTTTTTCTATGGTGTAGCCAAAAGTTGCCAACACCACCGGGATCGACGCATTGCGTGCGGCCTGCAGGTCGGTGATGCTGTCGCCCACCATCAGCGCCCGGTCGACGCTGCCGCCGCTGGCCTCAATCGTATAGGTCAAATGGCGACCATCGGGCTTGTTCACACCGGCCTGTCCATTGGCAACGATGGCCTTAAAATAGCGCACCATATCAAATGCCTCGAGAACTGGCTGGGCCAAATGCGCTGGCTTATTGGTACAAACGCTGAGGATTGCCCCCTTGGCCGACAGGGTTTCCAAAACATCGATCACGCCTTCGAATGGCAGGCTTTCTTGCGTCAGGCCCGCTTGATAGACCTCCAAAAAATGGGCGATGTGGATGGCCAATGTCTCTTCATCAAAGCTAACACCGGCCGCAAGGCCTGCCTTGATTACCAAGGCCCGGGCACCTTGGCCAATCATACCACGCACACTGGTTAGGGAAATCTCGGGCAGGCCGGCGCGCACCATCACGGCATTTGTCGCGCGCACAAGGTCTGGCGCGGTATCGACTAAGGTGCCGTCTAGATCAAACGAGATCGCCAGCCCATCTATTCCGCGCATGTCCCATCGTCCTTTGGTTTTCGCCAACTCGACCCAGAAAGGTTTTTCTGTTTAGCCTCTGGCCTGTCTGCCCGTTCGACGGCTAGAAGGCTAGACGTTTGGGCACAAGCCGAATCAGCACTTGCATCCTGGAAGGAAATCCCATGTCTCGCGCGCGCGCCGCCATCATTCTTGCAGCTGGACACGGCACCCGCATGAAGTCGAGCTTGTCGAAAGTCCTCCACCCTGTCGGCGGTCGCCCGATGATGGCTTGGACGATTGCTTTGGCCAAAAGCCTTGGTTGTGAGAAGATCATTGTCGTAGTCGGCAGCCATAATCCAGATGCTAAGCTGGTGGCAGAAGCCAGCCTCGGCCCCGGCACAACGGCGCTACAAGATCCCCCCCTTGGCACCGCCCATGGCGTGAACGCGGCCAAGGATGCGCTCAAAGGCTTTGAGGGTGATGCCATCGTGCTCTATGCCGACACCCCCTTGATCCGCACCGAAACCGCCGCGCAAGTGTTTGACAGCCTCGCTCAAGGCTTTGCCGTTTCCGTTCTGGGGTTTGAGGCCGCAGACCCCGGTGCCTATGGCCGTCTGATCCTAAACGCTTCTGGTGATCTGGACGCGATTGTGGAAGCTAAAGAGGCCAGCCCCGCGCAATTGGCCGTGCGCCTGTGCAATTCCGGCGTATTGGCCGCGCCCGCACCCTTGCTGTTTGAGCTATTGTCCGAGGTTAAAAACGACAATGCCAAGGGCGAGTATTATCTGACCGACGTCGTCGCCCTTGCCCGCGCGCGCGGCCTGCGCGCCACTGCCGTGCCGGGCACCGAGGATGAAGTGTTAGGCGTCAATAGCCGGGTCGAGCTTGCGCAAGCGGAAGCCCAATTCCAAGCGCGCAAACGCCACGAGGCCATGGTTGCGGGCGTGACCCTGATCGCGCCCGACACCGTCTATTTCGCCCACGATACCGAGATCGCCAATGATGTGACGATTGAGCCTCATGTCGTCTTTGGCCCCAAGGTGGTGGTTGAGACCGGGGCCATTATCCGCGCCTTCTCCCATCTGGAAGAGTGCCTCATCCGCAAAGGTGCCCTGATCGGCCCCTATGCCCGCATTCGCCCAGGCAGCGACATTGGGGAAAACGCCCATATCGGCAATTTTGTGGAGACCAAAAAAGCCAAGATCGGGGCAGGGGCCAAGGCCAATCATCTGACCTATCTGGGCGATGTCACCGTGGGGGCCAAGACCAATATCGGGGCTGGCACCGTCACCTGTAATTATGACGGGTTTGACAAATACCACACCGAAATCGGCGCTAATGCCTTTATCGGCTCAGACACGATGTTGGTCGCCCCCGTCACGATTGGCGAAGGTGCCATGACGGGCTCAGGCTCGACCATCACCAAGGACGTGCCAGCCGGCGCGCTGGGCCTAGAGCGCGCCGATCAGCGCAATCTGGAAGGCTGGGCCACCAAATTTCGCGCCCGCAAGGCTGCCGCCAAAGCGCTGAAATCTAAGGGGGAGGGCGCGTGACCGGGCCAGACTTTGCCAAGATGCAGGCCGCCGCCGCGGCACTCGAATATGTCGAAGACGGCATGATCGTTGGCCTTGGCACCGGCTCTACTGCCAATCACTTCATCTCCATGTTGGGCGAACGCGTGCGCGAAGGCCTGACCATTGGCGCCATCCCCACCTCAGAAGCCAGCCGCCGCCTCGCGGCCAGCCTTGGCATCCCTCTAATCGAAGTCGACCAAGCTGATCGGATCGACGTCACGGTCGATGGTGCGGATGAGGTTGACCAATATCTCAACCTCCTCAAAGGCGGCGGCGGGGCCTTATTGCGCGAAAAAATCATCGCCCACGCCACCGATCATCTGGTGGTGATTGCCGATAAGTCCAAACTGGTCAATGATTTAGGCGCGTTTCCTCTGCCAGTAGAAGTCACCAGTTTTGGCTTTACCATCACCGCGAAAAAGGTGTTTGACGCCTTGCGCGCCACGGGCTGCAAGACCGCCGATATCAAACTGCGCGAAGCCGGCGCCCCCGGTAGGCCTTTCATCACTGACAATGGCAATTACATCCTAGACTGCGCCTGCGGCCACATCCCCGACGCCGCCGCCACCGCCACTGCCCTCAACACCATCCCCGGCGTCGTCGAAAACGGCATTTTCCTGACGTTCCCCCGCACCGTGCGGACAGTGCTGTTCGGGCATGACGATGGTGTGGATATGGTGGAGGTTTAGGGCATCAGTGCCTATGCCCTGCCACCTTGACGCGTGATCGCTTTGCGGTCAAAAACAACTTATAAGTGTTATGGGTTTGCTGGCTTCCTGACATGTCAAAACTAACTGATGCAGATCTCCTCATTGCCGCCCTTGTCTGCGCCGTCTGGCTGGTGGCATTTGTTGGTGGTGTCAGTTTTGGTCAGCAGTTAGGGCTGCTGATCTTTGGGTGAATCTCGTCTCTGTCGATTTATACTTCATGGCGAAAAAACACCTTGTTGAACGGATGCTTTAAGGTTAGTTTGATGCAATGAAACCAATCGGTAATAAGCGCCATCGCAAAGCCGTTGTAACGCTCAACACACCGGCCGCCGTCGCTCGCTTTAAGCAGCTGGCGAGGGACTTTGATGCGCGACTGCGTGCTTCCCCGGAAGCGGCTCAATTGGTTTTGCGGCGCGAGGGTGTTTTGACCGCCAAGGGCAATCTCACGAGACGCTATTCGGGAAAATAAGTGCACAGGCTCGCGACCAGCTTTGTGCTTGGATATCACGGATGCGACGAAGCAGTCGCCGAGGCTGTATTGGCTGGGAAAGCCTTCAAGCAAAGTCAGAATGATTATGACTGGTTGGGGCCAGGGGTATACTTCTGGGAAGCTAACCCCCTCCGAGGCCTCGATTTTGCTTTGGAAATGGCTGTGAGACGTCCAAACTTGGTCAAGAAACCAACCGTCATTGGGGCAGTGATCGATTTAGGGCTTTGTCTGGATACCACGACCAAAGCTGCGACAGACATGTTGGCAGTCGCCTATCAAAGTCTTCTAGATTCTTTGGCTGACCCCGCAACCCGAATGCCAAAAAATGGCGCGGACCTGCGTATGCGAAGACTGGACTGCGCTGTTGTTGGCCGCCTTCATGCGATCCTAAAGAACAGCGATATGGAAGTCGACACGGTCCGCGGTGTCTTTGTTGAAGGTGCGCCAATTTATTCAGGATCAGGCTTCCATGCCAAAACCCATAGCCAGATAGCGGTCAAAAATCTGGCTTGCATTAAAGGTGTGTTTCGCGTTCCAAAAGAACAGCTTGCCTAACCCCAACCACACCCACCACCTAGCAATCACCCGCCTTGCGCCTTACATGGAAAGCCACGACCCTTCACGAAAGCTGCCCCCCCATGACTGACGCGACCGCCTTTGATTTCGACCTGTTTGTCATTGGTGCGGGGTCTGGGGGCGTGCGGGCGGCGCGGATGAGTGCGGCGTTTGGGGCTAAGGTGGCGGTGGCGGAAGAGTACCGGATTGGCGGTACCTGTGTGATCCGAGGCTGTGTGCCCAAGAAGCTGTTGATCTATGCCTCTGAATTTGGTCATGAGATGGCCGATATCGCGCCGGGCTATGGCTGGACGTTTGAGGGCGCGAAGTTTGATTGGCCGACGCTCCGCGACAATGTTGGCGCGGAAGTGGACCGCTTGAGCGGGATTTATGCGCGCAATTTGCGTAATTCTGGCGTCACCATCTTTGAAGCGCGCGCCGAAATTACCGGCCCCAATAGCGTGAAGCTCTCCACCGGAGAGACGATTACGGCCAAGACGATCATGATCGCGACGGGCGGCAAGCCTTCTGTGCCCAGTGATGTGCCGGGGATTGAGCATGCAATCACGTCGAACGAAATCTTTCTGTTGGACGCGCTTCCTAAGTCGATCCTGATCGCCGGCGGGGGCTATATCGCGGTTGAATTTGCCTTTTTGTTGAAGGGCTTGGGCGTCGATGTGACGTTGCTCTATCGTGGCGATACCGTGCTACGTGGCTTTGACGATGATGTGCGCTTGCATGTGCATGGCGAGCTGAAGCGCAAGGGGATTCGGGTGGTGACGCACACTGTGTTGACCCGCGTTGATAAGACCGATGCGGGCCTTACCGCCCATCTCGCCAATGGCCAAAGCGTGCACACAAACGCCCTGATGCTGGCCGTGGGCCGCGACCCCTATAGCGAAGGCCTAGGCTGTGAGGCAGCTGGCGTTGAGCGCCAAGCCAATGGCGCGATCAAGGTTGATGCCTATTCGCAAACCAGCGTGCCTTCCATCTATGCGGTTGGCGACGTGACCAATCGGATGAATTTGACGCCAGTGGCAATCCGCGAAGGGGCGTGCTTTGCCGCAACCGTGTTTGGCGGCACACCCATGTCGTTTGACCATGATATGATTGCGACGGCTGTCTTCTCGCAACCACCCACGGGTACAGTCGGCCTGTCGGAAGCCGATGCGCGGGCGAAATATGGCCCGGTCGATATCTATAAGACAACATTCCGGCCCATGCGCTATGTCATGCCCAATGACGAGACGCGGATGTTGATGAAACTGATCGTGCGGCCCGCCGACAATGTGGTGATTGGCTGTCATATCGTGGGACCAGATGCCGCCGAGATCATCCAAGCCGTCGGCATTGCGGTGAAGCACGGCCTGACCAAAGCCCAATTTGACGCCACATGCGCGGTTCACCCCACCGTGGCGGAAGAGCTGGTAACAATGAAAGAGAAGTGGGTACCACCGGTTCTTTAGGCTTATTCAGTCAAACTACCGCTATTTGCAAAGCTGTTAGGTAATATGTAACCCGTTGGTACTACCAGTGGGTAAAGTCTTTGTGCGTGCTCTCTCCACACCAAAAAATAAGGCAAGGTGGCGATGCGCCAATCCTCTCAAAACAGAGCCGTCTCGATCCTACTGGCTGAGTTTAACCCGCAATTCCGTTCAGCTGTCCGGTCCATCCTATTATATCATCAGTTTAGCAAAATCACCGAAGTTTCTGATTCCAAGAACTTTATCGACGTTAATCGAACGAGTAGTTTTGATGTGATTTTACTAGACTCGAGTATCCCAAATTTGGATGCGATCTCGGTCACGCGCTTCATTCGCTCCGGTAAATTGGGGGTCAACCGCGCAGCGGTGATCATTCTCCTCTCCCATCGCAGCGACTTGACGTTTATCTATGAGGCGCGCGAGGCGGGTGTGACAGAAATTGTCGCCAAGCCGTTTTCCAGCGCAGCCCTGATGGCGCGCCTAACCAGTTCCATAGATAAGCCCAGACCCTTTATCACCTCGGACGGCTATACCGGCCCGTGTCGGAGAACTGGGGAGGTGGAGTCCTTTATCGCGCCGCCCAAAGAACGGGTTGACGATCACCTCGCGGCGCAAAGCGATGATCTGATCATTCTCTCACGCGACGCGTTCTGAACGGGGTCAACCGAACAGCGCAATCGTCTGGCGGCAGGCCAAGAGGGGTTTGCCGTCAGAGGCCCAAAGGTAAGAATTTTGGGCCGAATAACCGTCCCCAATCGCCTCACTTTTCAGATGGGCGGCATACCATCCGTCTGGGCTAGATAGGTCGTCGGTTAGGAAATCGACCATCCAAGTCATGGTGCTCAGTGGGGTGAATGTGTCAAACAAGCTGAGGGCCGCCGGTGGCGGGGCGTCGGCCAAGGCCAAAAGGGTGGCTTCTGAATAATCCTCATGGCTATCCAGCGCTTTCAGCCACCAATAAATGTCTGCGTCCGTCGCGCCAGAAACGGGTAAGCCCCCTTTCGCCACGCGCATGTCGAAATGGTCAGTAAGGAGCGGGCGCGGCCGATCTTTCGAGAAGGGCCGAAACACGTCATCTGGGGTCGGTAGGCTGGGCATGTCCAACAGCACTTGCCGCTTCGCTGACACACGACTGGCCCCGAAGCAGAAGGTCGCATGCACGCCAAAGCCGGCTTCGCTTGTCAAATCGGCAGTCACAAAGGCGGCAGACTTGCCCTGCCGCAGCATGTTTGGGCGGATGGCAACATCGCCTGCACTGGGGCCCGCAAAAGCGATCAAGGCAGAGCGCAGCGTTGGTAGGTCTGGATAGGCCATGCGGACAGCGCGTAAGCAAAGGGCCGCTGAAATGCCGCCGTAGAGGGTGCGGCCTTGCATCCAATCAGGCCCGACGGTGACATGAAACTGCCCGTCCGTTTCGGCCATTTGGCCTAAAAGCGCATCAAAGCGGGTGGGGGCTTGATCTTCGCTCATGCGGCTAAGGCCTCTTGCACTTGGCCCAAACGGTCCTTGCCAAAGTAAAGCTCGTCGGCCACGAAAAAGCTGGGGATGCCAAAGACGCCGCGGGCAACCGCCGCTTCTGTATTGGCCACTAGGGTGGCTTTCACATCGGGCTCTGCGGTGGCCGCCATCAGGGCAGGGCCATCTAGGCCGGCTTGGGTCAGGACTTCTGCGATCACGTTCATATCATCCATCTTCAAGCCATCTTCCCAGAAGCCCTTGAGTACCGCTTCGAGATAGGGTGTGCCAATTCCTGCGGCTTGCGCAGCCACAAGACCGCGAATTGCGTGGATGGAATTCAGCGGAAAATGCGGGTTCATTTTAAAGGCAGTCAGCTTGTGACGGGCGATAAAGCGGCGCATCTCCAGCATCTCATAATCCATTTTGCCTTTAATGCCGCCAAACGCCACCATGGGGGCTTGGTTGCTGGTGGCTTTGAAGATGCCGCCCAGCAGGCAGGGGGTGATGACAAGCTCTGCCCCAGTAGCTTCAAGAATTGGCCCCAAGGCATGATAGGCCAAATAGGCATTTGGGCTCGCAAAATCGAAAATAAATTCAAGCTGTTTCATTTCTTCCTCACCAGGTTTCGCTTCCAGGCCTAAGATCCAATTCATGGGTCCAAGCGCATTTGTTTTGGCTCCACAGCCAGACCCAATTCTTCGCGGCTTCATCGACTTGAATGATGTCACCTTTGGCCAAGCGGGCCTCATAATCGGGCAGAAGGCTTTTGATAAAGGTGCCTTCAACCATGCCATCTAGGATCACATGGGCGACATGCAGGCCTTTCGGCCCGAGTTCGCGCGCCATGCTTTGGGCCAGCGCCCGCAGCGCGTGCTTGGCCCCGGCAAAGGCGGAAAAGCCTTCTCGACCTCTAAGGCTCGCCGTCGCGCCGGTGAAAATAATCGTGCCCCGACCGCGCGGGGTCATCACGCGGGCAGCCTCGCGCCCGGCGACAAAGCCTGCGAAGGCCGCCATCTCCCAAACCTTTTGATACACGCGTGAGGTGGTATCGGTGATGGAGAAGCGCACATTGGCCCCGATGTTGAAGGCCACCACCTCAAGATCACCAATCTCGGCCTCGATCTTGTTGATCAATGCCACCATCAGCTCTTCCTCGCGGGCATCAATGCCAAAGGCATGAGCCTGCCCACCTTGATCGCGGATGGACTGGGCCAAAGCCTCTAGGCTGTCGAGGTTTCGGGGTCGTCTGGTCATGCACACAATCATGCCTTGGGCGGCAAAGGCGCGCGCAATGGCTCCGCCTAGGCCATCGCCAGCACCGACAACCAGACAAACTTTCGCGCGCTCTTCCGTCATGCTTGCTTTTTCCTTGGTCAGACGATTATAGTCAGTCCATAAACTAAACGCACTTAAAGGGTGGCGCTGGCCAGCGTCAATTGCCTCCGCAACGTCAACTGAGAGAGAATTTGCACATGCGCTGGAGCGAGCTTGAGTCTGCCGATTGTCCGATCGCCCGGGCCTTGAGCATTTTGGGGGACCGCTGGACCCTGATGATCCTGCGCGACTGCTTCTTTGGCGTACATCGGTTTGAAGCGTTTCAAGGTAATTTGGGCATTTCTCGCACGATTTTGCGCGACCGTCTGGCGCATTTGGTTCAGGCCGGTATTTTGGTGCAGCGCCCCTATCAAGATCGCCCGGTCCGTTATGATTATGTGCTGAGTGCCAAGGGCAAAGCGCTCAATGGCGTGATGCTGATGCTGGGCGAATGGGGGCGTACTGCCGTTGATGGCCAACCTGAAACCCAAATCCGCCATCGCCACCAAACCTGCGGCCACGTGCTGACGCCTTATGTCGCTTGTGCTGCGTGCGGGGAAGAAGTGGTGGCGAAGGATGTCCGCGCGGTGCGGGCAGCGTGAGGGCTGGCCCCTGCCGCTTGGCCGCCTGCGGGGGTTCGGCGCCTGCGCGGATTCTGCCGAAGGCCGTGAAGGGGAGGCCGACTATGCCTAGGTCGCGTTCTTACCAAGCACTTAGCTTAAGCGGCCTCAAATTCTTCTGAAGCAATTTGCCAGAGTAAATCTGCTTGGGTCCAGCGGTCACAGGCATCGCCACCTGTGCCATCACTCTGCGCTTGATGCGCATAATAGAGCCAATGGGTTTGACCGCCGAAGGGCACTTTGTAAGGTAAAAGTTCAATCGCAAAGATCAGAACATTCTTGTGGTCAGAAGCCGCTTTGAAGGCGGTAAAGCAGCGTCGCCACATCTCGCGAAAATGGATTACAAAGGGGCGCTGATCGCCTGGGGCGATGCTAACTTGGGCATGGCACGCGTCTGCGATCCTGCCGTGCAGGAAGCGAACACGCTCAAAAATTGGCATGAGGAAGTCAAACTTTGCCTCAATGTCTCCATAGGTCATCTCATGGCCGCAATAATAGTGCGACAAGTCCGCGTTGAACCTGACCTCTGGAAAGCGCCCAACCATATCGACTGTCCGACGGATGTCTTGGGTTATCGTCGCGCGGTGGGTCTCAATATAGAGGGGATAATCATGCTGCGCCGAGGCCTCTAGAACGGCCCCAACCAAACGATCCATTTCTAAATCTGTCTCAAAGCCGGTGCCGACATGTAAGGTGGTCGCGTCTAGGCCTAATTCATGGTGCTGTTTGGCGATGGAAGCCGCGTTTTCGGGCGTCAAAACCCGCCCCATGCCGGTTGCCTTCAGCCCAGCCGCCAAAACGTGCTCTGGAAAATAGTGCTGCACCCCTGCATAGCCTGCCGTTTTGGCAGCCTCGATAATAGCACCAAAATCGCCCTTCGGCCCTGCAGACCAGTCGGGTAGACCCATCCCAGTGACACTGTTCAGATCCCGACGCAGAGACGGCTTTTGGTGCTTCATCAATTTCATCCGCTTTGAGATGCCGACGCTTACATTGGCGCTTTTAAGACCAAAACGACTCTGAGCGAGCTTGCTAGGCAAGGGCGCTGATTGTGCCTCATAAGCATTATTCACCCTTGGTAACAAAACAATTAATCTACTAAATTGGGCATTTATACTGTTTGTATTGCTGATAATTGAACCGTGAAACGGATTGTGACGCTCAGAATCCATAGGCAGAAAATCAGGAAGCGGGAGAAATCGAATTGGTCTCTTTGACAACAGCCGAACAGGAAGCGTGGGAAACCGATGGCTATTTCATTCGCCGGGGTTTTGACAGTGCTGAAAATGTTCAAGCCATGTGCGATGAACTGGTTGATCTGATCCGCGCGGACCCTCCCAGTGCACATGGTGGCGTTCCCGGTTATTTGATCGATGGGGCCTTATATGTGCAGCCAGAAGCAAAAACCCCGCCCCATGCCGTCAACCCAGAAGACTTTGTAGCCAAGGTCTTTAACGCACATTTGGTTGGAAATACCCGCGATTTTGCCCATTCACCTGCCGTGGGTGAGCTTGTTGGTGACATATTGGGGCCTGATTTGGATGTGTTTCAAACACAGTTCATTCTGAAGAATCCGGGCGCTTGGGGCCAGCCGTGGCATCAAGATAGCCATTACTTCAACTTTGACCAGCAGCCTCAAGTCGGGCTGTGGTTGGCACTCACGGAAGCCACTTTAGAAAATGGATGTCTGCATGTGATCCCGGGGTCCCATAAGCGGCCCCTGCAACGCCATGAGCCTGATCTGCGACCTGGTGCCAATCAAGGTTATCTTGAAATCATGGGGCTGAGTGAGGAGCGTTCGGTTCCCGTCACCATGAAGCCCGGCGATCTCCTCGTGTTTCACTCTTACTTAATCCACCGCTCGACCGACAATGTCGCGCCGTCACGTCGTGCGGCGATGGTCTATCATTTTGGTCGGGCAAACACCGTCAATCTTGCCGCGCCAGAGATCCAGAAACTTCAAGCCATGGTCACAAGCTGGGCACCCGTATTGCGGGATGGCCAGACCGTCGCGGCCTAAAAGAAATAGCTGGCAATCGCTCTAAGGGTCCCCGCTGTTTACCTGTGCCATAGCGGGGGCCTTTAGACCTTAAAGATTTAAACGGCTGACCTGCACGCCAATGGCAAAGGCTGTCTTCCCGTTAGCGGCCACGCGAACCTTATTGACGGCTGGGCCCATGCTGGGGGCAGGGGTCCAACTCTTGCCACCATCTTGGGTCTCAAAGCCTTGCTGGCGGGTGCCGATAAAGCCGCGATTGGCATTGACAAAGCCAATGCCGAATTGGCGGGCAGCGGCATCTTGGGTCAAGGGCATTTCGGTCCAGCTTTTGCCGCCATTGGTGGTTTTGATGAAAACTTGGTTGGCATTCTTGTCGTCATAGGTTTGTACCGTCGCATAGCCAATGTCCTTGGTTGGAAAGCACATTTTCCAGCAATTCTCGAAATTGCGCGTGCCCCGATAAGCCTCTTGCCACGTCTGGCCGCCATCCTCGGTACGCAAGATCAAGGCTTGGGCTTGCTCCAGATCGCTGGAACTTGCGGCGCAGACAAAGCCCGTGGTTGGGCTAAGGAATTTGACGTCCAAAATCATGCCGGCTTGGGCGGTCAGATCGATGACTTTCCAGCTTTCGCCACTGTTTTGCGAACGCAAGATGAAAGCCGGGCCACCCACGCGGCCTGCGGCATGGATAAGGTGGCTCACCTTGGCTTCGCCCTGATAGATGCGGCGGGTGGGCAGAATATCAATGCCACAAATGCCCTTCACCCGCTCAATGCCGTCAGCCATCACCTTCTGCCAGCTCTTGCCGCCATCTGTCGTGCGATAGAGGGGGTGGGGGTCGGTGACGCCTGGATAATAGTCCGTGCCGACATTGCCTAGAAAGCCAATTTGCGTATCGACAAAACCCAGCGCGCGAATGAAGGTGCCCGGCTGGTCCCAAATCTTGGTCCAGACATCGCCGCCATCGAGGCTTTGGTACAATTTGCCCGCCCCATTGCCATACCAAGCCGTTCGTCCATCGGCGAGCACCACCAAATCATCCTGCTTGCCGCGATAAGGCTCGGTGATCAGCTTTTGCCAAAGCGGTGCAGCGTTTTGTGCTTGGGTGGCCGTCGCCATGGTACCCGCCATGAGGCCAGCTAGGCCAAAGGAAAGCTCGCGCTTTGTCAGTTCAAAGGTCATGTGGATTCAACCCCTCATCATCATCCAGCCCGCGACCCCTAACTCTTGGGTTTGTTCGGTCAAGTTAAAGCTTGGTAGGGTTTGTTGAAATCCTGCATCCAAACTGGTGCCCAAGTTCGACAAAAGGTCTCGCTAAGGCTATGACGGCACGAACCTTTCCACTGGAAATTAAACATGACTTGGACGCCCTCATCCTGGCGCGCATTGCCCGCCCGCCATATTCCTTCTGATTACCCCGATCCAGCCGCCGTGCTGGCGGTGGAACAGCGCTTGGCCAAGAAGCCGCCTTTGGTGGTGGCGTCCGAGATTGAGAAGCTGAAAGCAGAATTGGCGCGCGTCTCTAAGGGCGAAGCCTTTTTGCTGCAGGGCGGCGATTGCGCCGAGAGCTTTGCGGAGTTTGAGGCTGACCGCATCACCCGCTATTTCCGTGTGTTCTTGCAAATGGCAGTCGCTTTGACCTTTGCCGGTGGCAAGCATGTGGTGAAAGTTGGCCGTGTGGCGGGCCAATTTGCCAAGCCGCGCTCAGAGCCGACCGAAGTGATTGATGGCGTGACCCTGCCTTCTTATCGCGGCGATAATATCAATGGTTCAGCCTTTACCCCAGAAAGCCGGATTCCCGACCCAGAGCGCTTGGTCGAAGCCTATAATCAAAGCACGGCAAGCTTGAACCTACTTCGCGCGCTGGCGACTGGGGGCTATGCCGACCTTGAAAACGTCAATCGGTGGAACCTGAAATTTGCCAAGAAGCAGGGCAAGGCATCGGCCGAATATGTGAAACTGTGCCATCGGATCGAGGAAAGCCTTGAGTTCATGGATGGCTTGGGGCTGAGCGGCCCTGCCGGCATTGCGACCGACACCGTGGACTTCTTCACCAGCCACGAGGCCTTGTTGCTGGGCTATGAAGAAGCCATGACCCGGCAAGACCAATTGTTTGGTTCCGGTGCTTATTACGACACCTCAGCCCATATGGTGTGGATCGGCGATCGCACCCGCCAGCTCGATCACGCCCATGTCGAATTCTGCCGTGGCATTGCCAATCCGATTGGTGTGAAGTGCGGACCGAGCTTGGACGCGGATGAGTTGTTGGCGCTGCTCGACAAGCTGAACCCCAAGAATGAGGCAGGCCGTATCGTGCTGATCGCGCGCTTTGGCTCTGACAAGATTGCCGCAGGCCTGCCGAAACTGGTCCGCAAAGTCACCGATGCAGGACGCAGCGTGGTTTGGTCGTCGGACCCCATGCATGGCAATACGCTGAAGACGGCTTCTGGCTATAAGACGCGGCCGTTTGAACGGGTGGCAAGCGAAGTCAATGACTTCATGGATATTGTCCGCGCCGAAGGGGCCTATCCCGGCGGCGTGCATCTGGAAATGACAGGTGATGACGTGACCGAATGCACGGGTGGCGCAACCCCTGTGACCGAAGATGCCTTGTCGAGCCGCTATCGCACCCATTGCGACCCGCGCCTGAATGCGGACCAGGCCATTGAGCTGGCTTTCACCATCGCCAATGGCCTGCGGGAAGGTCGCCAGCAACGGCGCTTGGCAGCAGCAGGGCTTTAATTCCTTACCCTGCTGCTTCAGGCTGTCTTAATGCGGATGGCCGCCATGGCCCATGTCGCCCTCGGTCTTTTGGCTAGGGTTCTCGACGACAGGCATGGCAAAGCCGACTTTGCGGTTGCCTGCAAAGGTCAATTCGACTGGGAAGCTGTCGCCCGGTTTCAGGGGATCCTTAATCCCAAAAACCATCAGATGTAGCCCGCCCGGGGCCAGCACGGCTGTGCCTTTGGCTGGGATCTCAACCTGTTGGACTTGGCGCATCTGTGCCATGCCATCAGCCCCTTTTAGGTGGGCATGCAACTCGATGCGCTCGGCTTTTGGGCTGCTGGCTCCGACCAATTTTTGCGCCTTGTCGCTATCATTGGTCAGCGTCAGATAGCCAGCGGTGACGTCGCGGCCATTCGGCGGCACGCGCAAGCGGGGCTCGCTAATCTCCACCCCATCAATTGTGGCAACAGCCAGCATAGGGGCGGGGGGCGTCTTGGCAGGCTCGCACGCGGCCAGTCCGGCAAGAGCGATCAGGATCAGGGGTAGGGTTCGAACGGATAAGGTCATGAGAAACTCCTAAAGTGGGGCAGGTTGGGCAAGGCCTAGAAACTGGCGCAGGCTGGGGACACGGCTTAGGATCAGCCGCTCTGCGATTGCGACAAGGATCAGACAGGCCCCCAGTACGGGCAGAAACAAAGCAAAGACGAAGATCAGAAGGCCAAGGCCCACACCAATCCTCTGATCTGGTATGGGAGGCGGGGCACCGAGTACGCCGTTAGGCGCACGTTTGCGCCACATCACAAAGGCGGACACAGACAGCAGGACTAAGCCCATTGCTGTGAGGACACCTAGGATTTGATTGAGCACACCAAACAATTGGCCCTCGTGCGCTGCAATGCCGACACCCAACGCCTGATCAATCACATGCTTGTCGCCAAAGGCCTCACGACGGATTTCGCTGCCATCTGCCGCGCTAAAGGCAATCTCGACGCGGCTGATGCGGTCTCCAGCTGAGGAGCGCGCCATCCAATTGGGATTTCTGGCGTTCGGCGGCGTGATGGTGACAGGTGGAGCCAATCGGGCTGCCCGCGCACTCGCGGCAATATCGTCAACATTGGCGACATAATAAGGCGCATCATGCCCGTGGTGAGAGAAGGCCTGTTCAGTCGCTTCGCGCTCAGCCTTCCGGCTTTGGGTCCAATCCTTGGAAACAGCAGCAGTGCCTGTGAGATCGCGCACCATATCAAAGCCCTTACCCCAAACATTGGTCCAAGGCAGGCCAGTGAGAAGCAGGAAGATCGCGAAGAAGGATACCCACATGCCGGTCACCGCATGCAAGTCGCGCCAAAAGACTTTCGGACCGGACTGGAGGCGCGGGATCAGGACGCCTTGCAGCCCCTGTGCCGTTCGAGGCCACCACAAATAGAGCCCGGTTACCACCATCACAATCGCCCAAGAGGCAGCAAGCTCCACAATAAGCGAGCCGTTATCCCCCATCAGCAATTCTCCGTGTATGGTACGCACCACGGCCATCAAGCGCGCTTCTCGGGGAAGCGCCTTGAGAACTTCTAGGCTCGTCGGGTGAACATAGACGATGGTGTCCTCGCCGCCTTTGGTAACGAGGACTTGGGCGGCATCCTTGGGTCCATCGGGGAGGCGATAGGATTTAAAGCTGGAGTCCTCCACGTGCTTGAGGGCCACCTGCACTTGCTGGCTAACCGGGGCACTCGGCCCGGTCATCACAAGATTGGTATAGGGCCGATCTAAAGCGGCCTCGATCTGGGGCTTGAACAGATAGAGGCTGCCGGTGATCGACAACAGGATGATGAAAGGAATGCAGAACAGGCCTGCATAAAAATGCCAGCGCCATAGCATGCGATAGAGACGGGCTCGCTTTTCTGGTACGGATTGAGCCGTTTGAATTGGGGCTGAAGCGTCTGTCATTTGAGGCTCCTACAGTTTCAGCTTCACGTCGAACACAAAGGTCCGTTGTGGCAGGGGGTGCGAGACATAGGCTTGGTCATTATTGAGATTGTCCACGCCTAAATTGAGTTGGACCTTGTCATTCATGTCGTAGGTTAGACGCGTATCGACAAAGAAATACTCGGTCTGGAACCCATAGACGCTGCCTTCGCGGCCAAACAAATCAGAGGTTGGCGTCGTAGCCTGCCGCCAACCTAATGAGGCGCGCAGTTTCGGGCTTAATTTGTAGCGCACGTTACCACTCGACCGCCATTCTGGAATACGCGGGAAGCGGTTTCCGACAGTCTCTGGATTGGACAGATTGCGAACCGTCGTGGCGTCCATCTTGCTCACGCTCGCGTTCAGATCGAGCCCATTGATCCAAAGGTCCTTGGCCTCAAAGATAAGCTCCACGCCAGATTGCGTGACCAGATCAACATTCTTGAAGCTAGAAACGACGGTCCCGAATTGATTGAGGCCACTGAAGGAGAAAATGGCATCTTCAATATCTTGGTAGAAAGCACTCGCGGTAATCTGCACAGGACCAATCTTGCCTCGCCCCATCAAAGTGATGTCAGTGGAGCGTTCAGGCCGCAGATTGGGATCAAAGCTTTGAGGGTCGATCTCACGCGTGATGTCGTCAATTCGGCCTTGGAACAACTCACCCACAGTCGGGAAGCGCGTCGCGCTACCGAGCGAAAGTTGCACCACGATGCCTTCGGTTACTTCAGCTTGGATTGAAGCTTTTGGGCTGAAAGCACTGTCTGTCCGAGTTGGATAGGCGTCAGCAAGCAGAATGGTACCGGACTGGCGCGCAATTGAGCCGTCAAAAGCACGCCAACGGTCATAACGGCCGCCAAGTGTGAGGGTGACTGTGTCGGTTAGATCAATAGCATCCTCGACCCACAGGCCAAGCGACTCCGTCTTGCCAGCGGTTGAGGACGCAAAGGTCCGCCCCGTCGCCGCGCTCCAATTGGTGACGTTGAAGGTGTTCTGCGCCGTCTCATAGCGATTGGCATTGAGGCCAAAGCCGACATTGTGATTGCCAAAGCTCTGGTCAAACGTGATGTCAGCAGCATACCAGCCGGGATTGTCCTGCGCTTGATACGTGCCCGCACCATTTGACTGGCCTGTTAGATAGTCGCGCGAGGTCTTGGTATTCCAAATCGGCATCCAATAACGCGAGAGATTGGTGCGGATATCCCACCCCGCCAAAGCACCCGTAAGCTTGAGGCCAGCAAGATATTCGGTGCGTTCAAATTCTGAGAAGGTAAGGCCCGTAGCATTCCAAACTTGGTTGTTAAAGCGCACGCGGCCTTGCCCGACAGGTGCCCCATTAGCATCTTTCAAGAAGCTGCGGGTGTCGCGCAAGGTTTGGTCTGTCGTCCAGCCAAACAGCATGGCATCCGCCGTCCAGCCCGGTGCAAAGTCATAGGCAACCCGAAGGCGGGCTTGATTTTGGACGACGTCAACCGGCGAGGCTGTGCCAAAAACGGGCGTTGCAAGCTCTGGGTCCACAAAGGCCCCGGTAACAGTCGTTGCCGCAGCTGCGCCGGTTGCGGGGGTGAGGAGATTGTAGGTCATGGACTGGCCGACATTGTCGAACCGGCGGAAGCCAGCGCGAAGCCGCAGCTTGCCGTCTTTCGTCACATAAGTGCCACCGCCCTCAACACTATAGCCTGTGAAGGTCTCGTCGAAGCCATACTCCTCAAATGGCATAATCATGGTTTGGGCGTTGAGATAGGCCCCGGTCTTCTTGGGCTCCTCTGTGGTGACTGAGACCACGCCCCCCATCGAATTGCCGCCATAACGCGCTGAATAGGGGCCATAGACGATGTCGAACTGGCGCACATCGGCTGGGCCAACCACATTCCACTTAGGTGAGAACGAGAAGGAATTGCCAAGGAAGTTGGAGACCAGAAAGCCATCGACCATCACAATGGTCCGTGCGCTTTGGACTGTATTGGCCCCGCGCAGGGCCACTACCGCATTATCATCGCCCGCAAAACGTTTGCGGACAAAGAAGTTCGGCGCATATTTCATCAAGTCTTCGACATTGATCGCATTGACGGCTTCAAAGTCTGCCTTGCCCAGCGAGACAGACAAGCCTCGCGGCACGACTGTTATCGGGGTATCTCGTTGACCGACTACGATGATGGTTTCGGTTGGCTTTTCAGAATCTGAGGCTGGAGAATTCTGGGCTAAGAGTGCGCTGGGGGCAGATAGGGAAGTTGCCGCCAACAGGGCCTGCAAGAAGAACATATTGCGCCCAGGCGGCGCTTTTTTAACGGAGGTCATATTAGGTTTCCAAGACGAGGATTAGGCAAGCCGATGGGGAACCATCAGCGGGGCTTAAGTGATCTCAAACTTGGATAGGTGGCCCTGTCTTGGGCGGGGGTGGGGCGGCTAGGCCTAAGCCCGGGGCGACAAAGCTTTGTTGAATGGTGGCAACCGAGACAACGTCTTCAAATAGCACCGGCATGCTGGCCGCTTGCGGGGCGGCCAATGGCACCCCTTGGCCTGCAAAGGCGCACTTAGAGCCTTCATGGTCCGACGGCAGGCCTTGATGGTCGTTGGCGAGGGCTTCCTCGCCGTGGGTAACAATCTGTCCACCCTCATCCATAAAGGCCGTAACATTGCCATCAGAGGTACACAGCACGATGGGCGTGAGGCCAGCCGCCAAAGCTTGGGGTGCCACCATATAACCGACGGGGATGGCGACCTTGATTGCAATCGCCAGCAGCCCCACCAACAGATGGAGTTTCTTCAGCCACGACAGAGGAGCAGAGGCGCGATGCATCGGGTCTCGCTAGGCAGGCCAGCGCAAAATGTCCAGCCCGATTGGCACTCAACAGTGACGTTGGAAGGCCAGGAGATCAGGCGGATCTAACCCGTAAGCTCGGGTCCAGATTGCGGCCACGCCAGCGCATTCGCCAGCATAAATGCGGGCCGGTGGCACGGCCCTTAGAGCCGACATAACCGATCAAGGTACCTGGTGTGACACGTTGTCCCACCTCAACCGCCAGCGCACTTTGATGCAGATAGGTCGTGATCAGGCCTTGGCCGTGATCAATGGCTACCATGCCGCCTTCAAAATGCATGTCGGGCTCTGCCAACACAACAAAACCGCTGGCTGGGGCATAGATGGGCGTACCTCGGGGCGCGCCAAGGTCAATGCCGAAATGCGGTCTTTGGCTCTTGCCGTTTAACATGCGCGTCGCCCCCCAAGGACTGGTGATCCTCACGTCGTCTAAGGGCCAGCGGAAGGCTTCTTCAAAGCCGCGGGCAATGGGGTTGTTGCTGTCAAAGGCTTGCCGTTTGAGCGCTGCATCGGCCTCAATCCGGGCAAGGGCCTCAGCTGGCGGGTCGATAGTGGCAGAGGGCAGGCCGCTAACGCTGGTGACTGGATAGGCACGTGGCGCAACATCAAGGCCGAACCGGGCGATGGTTGCGCCAAGGGATATGGTGATCAGGGCTTGCGACGGGGCGTCGCGATCAAAGCCCATGACAAAGCGACCATCGCTATCGGCATTGGTCGTAATACCACTGGCATCAATTTGGGCACCGGGCACCGTGGTGCCAATGACCAGATCCGATTGTTGCGGGGTACCGCTAAAGCTGAAGGGAAGGGGTGAATGCTGGGATTCAGGTGAATGAGCGAAGGCGCGGTCACACCCGCTGCTTAAGCCTGTCAGGCCAAATAGGCCGCCCAAAACAAGGGTTCGTCTGGCGAGATTGGTCGAGAAATTCAGGCGCGCTTGTAGACTTGCTTCCAGCGCGTCGTCGCTGCCGCTGCATCCACATAGGCTTCCTGCAGTTCGACTGACCAATAGCGTAAATCCTCAAGCGTGATGGGCTTTCCCGTCACCGCACAGCGCACAAATTTGCCGGGCCGCAGAATGGTAAGCTCTGGCGTCCCATAATGAACTTGCGCGGCACCTTCGCCAAAAGATTTGAGATGATCAAGCATGCGTGTCACTTTAGGCGAACTTTACGTGTGGTGCTAGTGTTTGAAGCAATGGTGGCACGCATTTGATGCGGGCTGACTGGATGAAATTCTATCCCACAACCAGCGGCTACGCTTAGACTCTGTCAATCAGAAGCTTCTCGCACAAACAAAAACGCGCGAGCTTTTGGCCCGCGCGTTCAATCCGTTTGTCGTTGAGTTTAGCGATTGATGATCGGCACGTAATCGCGTTTTTCCGCACCCGTGTAGAGCTGGCGGGGGCGTCCAATCTTTTGGGCAGGGTCGCTGTTCATTTCGTCCCATTGTGCGATCCAGCCGGTGGTGCGGGCCAGAGCAAACAATACGGTGAACATTTCAACTGGGAAGCCCATCGCCTTCAAGGTGATGCCCGAATAGAAGTCGATGTTAGGATAGAGCTTACGGCTGACGAAATACTCATCATTCAGCGCGATTTTTTCGAGCTCCATGGCAACCTTCAGCAATGGATCGTCCTTCACGCCAACCTCGGCCAGCACTTCGTGGCAGGCTTGCTGCATCACTTTCGCGCGGGGGTCATAGTTTTTGTACACGCGGTGACCAAAGCCCATCAGACGTACGCTGGAGTTTTTGTCTTTCACCTGTGCGACGAAGGCTGGAATATTGTCCACATGGCCAATTTCCTTCAGCATGTTCAAGGCTGCTTCGTTGGCGCCGCCATGTGCTGGCCCCCACAAGCAGGCGATACCGGCGGCGATACAGGCAAATGGGTTGGCACCTGAAGAACCTGCCAAGCGAACGGTTGAGGTCGAAGCGTTTTGCTCGTGGTCGGCGTGAAGGATGAAGATTTTCTCCATCGCTTTGGCCAGAACAGGGTTCACGACATAATCTTCGGCAGGCACCGCAAAGCACATGCGCAGGAAGTTTGCCGCATAGCTTAATTCATTGCGCGGGGTCACAAATGGTTGGCCGAGCCAGTATTTGTACGCACGTGCTGCAATCGTTGGGATCTTGGCGATCAAGCGGTGCTGGGTGATCTTGCGTTGGACAGGGTCATCAATGTTCAAGCTGTCGTGGTAGAAGGCCGACAAGGCCCCCACGGTGCCGACCATAACGGCCATTGGGTGCGCGTCGCGGCGGAAGCCTTCAAAGAAGCGGTCAAACTGCGCGTGCAGCATCGTGTGATAGGTGATGTCGTGCTTGAACTTATCAAACTCACCCTGATTAGGCAGATGGCCTTCCAACAACAGATAGGCCACTTCGAGGAAGTTGGACCGTTCGGCCAATTGGTCGATCGGATAACCGCGGTGCAGCAACACGCCTTCATCGCCATCAATAAAGGTGATTTGGCTCTCGCAGGAAGCTGTCGAGGTAAAGCCTGGATCATAAGTAAAGGCACCCGTCTCCGCATAGAGCTTACGGATATCGATCACATCAGGGCCGGTCGCACCGCCATAAATTGGCAAGTCAATCACTTTGCCTTCAAAATCAAGTTTGGCGGTACCCTTTGGTTCTGCTTTGCTTTCCATATTCATGCCCTCTTGTGTTTTGCTCGTAACCACAGTTTCCACGAAAGAAGTTTACATCACGTCTCCAAGACGCGCTAAGCTTTCAGTTCTGCCCAGTAGCTCTAAGGCGATTGCCAAATCCGGTGCCGGAAGGCCACCGGTCAGCGCAGCGCGCAACGGTGGGCCAATTTTACCAAAGCCAATGCTTTCGGATTCGGCAAACTTATCCAACGTGGCCTTGATGTCTGTATGATGCCAGGTCGCGACATCCGCTAACACCGGGTGAATGCGACCGATCCGTGCGACGGCTTCTTCCGTGAGTGTCTTTTGTGTCTTTTCATCATGGGGCAATGGACGCTGCGCTAGGATGAAGGCAAATTGGTCGTGGAGCTCAGGCAAAGTTTTGGCCCGGTCTTTCAGATAGGCCATGGCGGCGACCAGCTCTTCGTCTGACTTGTCGATGTCTGGCTGGCCCACCCGCGCGGCGTGTGCCCGTAGGAGGGTCACCAAGCGCTGATCATCCGCTAAGCGCATGAAATGGGCGTTCACGCTGCCCATTTTGGCAAAGTCGAGGCGCGAAGGGCTTTTGCCCAAGCCTTCAAGGTCGAACAGCTCCAAGGCTTCCTCGGTGCTGACAATATCCAAATCCCCCTTGGACCAGCCAAGGCGCAACAGATAGGCCCGCATCGCTTCTGGCAGATAGCCCATGTCGCGATATTCTTCGACGCCTAGGGCACCATGGCGCTTTGACAGCTTCTTGCCGTCATCGCCATGGATCAAGGGGATGTGGGCATAGGTAGGAACCTGCCAGCCAAAGGCGTTGATCAGGGCGGTTTGGCGTGCGGCATTGGTCAAATGGTCGTCGCCCCGGATCACATGGGTGACACCCATATCGTGGTCATCGACTACAACAGCCAGCATGTAAGTTGGCGTGTGGTCGGAGCGGAGGAGGATGAAATCGTCAATCTCACGTCCTGCGGTCACGACCGTGCCTTGCACCTTATCGTGCACGCGGATGAACTCATTCTCGCTGGGTGCACGCAGGCGGGTTACATAGGGAGTGCCTGCCGCAAGTGCTCCCCGATCTGGATTGCGCCAAGGCGAGCGGAAGGCGAGGCCTTGGGCTCGTGACGCATCTTTCAGGGCCGTCTCTTCCTCGGCGCTTAGATAACAACGGAAGGCCTTGCCCGCTTCGACAAGGCTCTCCGCGGCTTCCCGGTGGCGGCTGGCGCGGGCAAATTGAAACAAGGGGTCGCCGTCTGCGTCTAACTCAAGCCAAGCAAGACCTTGGAGAATTGCTTCCACGGCTGCGTCGGTCGAACGCTCCCGGTCGGTATCTTCAATCCGCAGCAGGAATTTACCACCTGCTTTTCGTGCATAAAGCCAGTTGAATAATGCCGTTCTTGCCCCTCCAATGTGGAGGAAACCCGTTGGCGATGGCGCAAACCGCGTCACAACATCCGCGCCAGTGGCTTCGTGTGTGTGGACTGTCGTTTCGGTAGGAGCATGCATGATGGCTTGGGCTTTTAAAAAAGAGGCAAATCAAGGAACGAAACAGGCCAAGGTACATGGCCTAGGCCGCCTCATAACACGCCATTGTGAAGGTGAAAGGTGTCTACGCAGATGGATGCAGGATCGGTTACAGGAAATCCGCGATCAAGACCGTGATCGACTGGTTTTGTGGCTGCCTGTCGGCTTTGCCTTTGGCGCTGGTGCCACATGCTCAGTGCGCGCAGATGATCCAGCCCTTGTCTGGGTGACACTGGCATTCCTAGCACTTTTTGCTTGGCTCGCGTTGAGCGTGATGGCGCAGCGCAGCGTGGACCAACGCGTCGCTAAGGTGATTTATTCTCTAGGACTTCTCAGTCTGTTTGTTGCCGCCTGCTTGGGCGGTGGTGCTTCGGGTCTCTTGCGGGCAGAAGCAGCCAAAGCGCCGCGCATTTCTGATGTCAAAACGCCGTATGTCGTCACTGGCTATGTGGAGCAAATTGGCCGCACGCAACGGGGGACTTGGCGTGCGAAGATCGTCGTGGAAACGCTTTCTCGGACGCGGGCTGAAGCTCAGCCAAAATCTGTTCGCATTGCTTTGGTCCAAGACGAGCCACCAAAGCCGGGTCAAAAGATCAGGTGCCAAGCGATCTTGAGACCGCCGCCAGGACCCGTCGTCCCGGGTGCTTATGATCATGCGCGGCGGGCTTGGTTTCAAGGCTTGGGCGGGGTCGGCTATGCGCTTAGCCCCTGCAGCGTGATCGACGCGTCCCCGCCTCTGACCCAATCGATCCGATTTCGCTTGGCCCTATGGCGAGCACAAGCGGCCCGTTCGATTGTAGAGGCCACAAACAGTGATGGCGCGGGATTTCTGGCAGCAGTAACCACCGGTGACCGGGCTTGGTTGAGTGAGGCAGATGTCGAAGCTCTGCAGACCTCAGGCCTGTCGCACGTAATCTCCGTCTCTGGATTGCATGTCGGATTATTGGGTGGCTTAATGTATCTGGGCATCTGGAAGCTCGCCGCTTTGGTCCCGGTGCTCGCCCTACGGCTAGATGCCCGCAAGATCGCCGCTGTGATCGCCTTGTGTGGTACTGGGGCTTATTGCGTGTTTACTGGGGCCGAAGCACCTGCCGTGCGGGCCTTCATTATGTCGGGCATTGCTTTCGGGGCGATTTTGTTGAACCGCAAAGCCATTTCCATGCGCGGGCTCGCCATCGCAGCAATTTGCGTCTTGGTCGTTCTGCCCGAAAGCGCGATCGACCCCGGCTTCCAGATGAGCTTTCTGGCGACAGCAGCTCTGGTGGCCCTTTGGGAGATTTGGGAGCGACGGCGCGACGGTACGCCTGAGGTTGGCCTCTTACAACTTGGGGCCATGTGGCTTGGCGGCGCTGCTGCAACCAGTGTGGTCGCAGGCCTTGCTACCGCGCCGATTTCAGCTGCTACCTTTGGACGTGTTTCAGTCTGGTCGCTGCCCGCTAATGTGTTGGCTGCACCCATTCTCGATTTCTGGGTAGCCCCATTTTCACTCCTCGCAGCAGGCCTTGCCCCCTTTGATCTTGATGATTGGGCTTGGCAGGCAGCAGCAGAAGGATTGAGTGTCACGCTCAAGATCGCGCACTTTATTGCGGACCTTCCCGGGGCAGATGCGCGTGTTGCTTGGACGGATTCAACAGCGCCTTTGATCTTGATCGTCGCGATCTTGTGGCTGACACTTTGGCGTTCGTGGCTGCGATTTCTTTCGATTGCCGGCATTCTAGTTGGACTGGCGATCTGGGCTTTCAGCCCAAAGCCGGTTGCGTGGATCGGGCCAGAAGGACGCGCCATTCTGGCAACACCTGCTGGCGAAGCAGCCAGCCTTTGTCGAACCTCCGGCGGGCGATTTGATGCAACGCGCCTATTGGATAAGGCTGGCGTCAGCCCCGCTGAAATTGCGCGCTTGCTGCCCGAAGGCGAACATCGCCTTACACGAGCATGCACCGTGGGCGCTGGCGATTGGCAGGGACGCTATGTTTATTCAGGACGAGGGCGCGGTGTTCTTGCGGTAAGCTTTGATGGCCAAGCTCATGCCTTTGGACGGGGCGATATACCCAGTGGCAGCCTTTTGATGCGCGATGGCTGGCAGCTTTATTTTTATCCCGCGCCGGCAAGGCAGGGCCCGTGGGCTCGTGACGAGCATGCAGAAACGGCGGCGCTAGCTGGGGGTCCATTGCTTCTGGACCGCGAAGAATAAAGACCTGAGCGATGGGCATTCAGGTCTCTCATCCATTTGAGTGTTTGCTTCTATCGGCGAGGCGGCGGCGCAATTTTGCGCGGCTCGGCCAACCGACGGTCGAGATAGGTGGCTGCCCGATCGCGCAAGAGGTCGAGTTCATTGCGGTAGAAATGGTCAGCCCCTTCGATCATCTCCCACTCAACCAATTCGCCCTTTTGGGTACGAATCTTAGAAGCAGAGCGTTCAAGGTCTGCTGGCGGCGAAACTTGATCGTTGGAGCCGTAGAACATCATGCCTGATGAAGGGCAGGGCGCTAGGAACGACAGGTCATAGTGGTTGGCAGGGGTTGCAACGGTGATGAAGCCATCAATTTCAGGACGACGCATCAAGAGCTGCAGGGCAATGTAAGACCCAAAAGAATAGCCGGCTACCCACGTAACCGGGGCCACCGGATTCTGGCCTTGCAACCAATCCAGCGCACTGGCCGCATCAGACAACTCACCTTGGCCATTATCGAAATTGCCCTGGCTTCGGCCCACGCCACGGAAATTGAAGCGAAGCGTGGAAAAGCCACGCTCAACAAACAATTTGTGCAGCATGACGGTGACGCGGTCTTGCATCGACCCACCGGCTTTGGGGTGGTTGTGAAGGATCAGCGCGATCGGCGCATTTTCCGATTCGGCTTGATTGTAACGGGCTTCAAGACGCCCAGCGGCGCCAGTAAGGATAAGTTCTGCCATGATGCTCAGTTTAATTCTTGACCTATGGGGTCGGGAATACTAGGTCCAGTGAAGGACCGGAACGGGCTCGTAACATAGGCCTATATCAAAAAGCCAAGATTTTCCGCAATGGCGCTGTAAAGTGTCCAGAAAGCGCTGAAAGGACCGTCGAAATGGAATTGTCGACCAAGGGACGTTATGCCGTAATGGCTATGGTAGATTTGGCGCTCAACAGCCCAGAAACCGGCTCTTCGGCGCGATCTGTTAATCTTGGCGAAATTGCTGAGCGACAAGAAATCAGCCAGTCCTATCTCGAGCAATTGTTTGCCCGCCTCCGCCGTCGCGGCCTGGTGGAAAGCGCGCGTGGCCCAGGCGGCGGGTATCGCTTGGCCTCATTGCCTGAGGAAATCTCGATTGGTGCGATCATGCAGGCGGTGGAAGAGCCTTTGAAAGTAACGCGCTGTGACGCCCATACCCGGGCGGGCTGCCTGAGTGGCAATCGGCGCTGTATGACACATGATTTGTGGGACGAGCTGTCGCGCCATATCAGCCAATTCTTGGGCGCGGTGACTTTAGCTGATGTTTTAGCGCGTCAACTGCAAGGCAAAGCCGACGAGATCGCACGCTATAGAAGTGCGGCCGCTGAATAATGGGTCGGCTTTACGCAGATCATAATGCAACTTCGCCGCTTCGACCCGAGGCGCGCGAAGCGATGCTGCGTGCAATTGATCTTGGCGGCAACCCTTCCTCGGTGCATGGCGAAGGCCGTGCGGCTAAGCGCGCCCTAGAAGATGCGCGAGAAAGCCTAGCCCATATCCTTGAATGCGGGGCCGACGCAGTGACCTTCACCAGTGGCGCGACCGAGGCATTGCATCTTGCGATGGAAAGCGCGAAGGCCATGGGCTTTGGACCTGTCTATGTGTCTTCTGTCGAACATGATGCCGTATGGTCCTATGCCGTCAAATTGTGGCCGGAAGCACAGCTAATCCCTGTCAATCCGGGCGGTATTCTTGATGTTGATTGGTTAGGCCAAGAGCTAGACATCCAAGGCGGTCAACCGCTTGTGATTGCGCAAGGGGCCAATAATGAAACGGGGACAATTCAGCCGCTGAATGCGATTTCCACCAGCGTGCGCGCGTCGGGCGCTGCGCTCCTATGTGACGCTGTGCAGCTGTTGGGTAAAGTTTCAGTCGCTCAGTTCGCCGGGCTTGCAGACTGGCTGGTTGTTTCGTCGCATAAGATTGGGGGGCCTATGGGAGCAGGAGCCCTAATCGCGGCACCCGGGATTGATGTGTTCAATGGTCGTGCCGGGGGCGGGCAGGAGCGTGGGGCCCGCAGCGGTACTGAAAATGTTGCCGCCATAGTTGGCTTTGCGGCTGCTGCCATGGTCGCCTGTGATGATGACGCTGTACAGGCCTATCAAGATTTGACCTCCCGGACCCGTCGCGCCTTTGAGCTGCCCGTGGCAACAGCACTGTCAGGGGTCGATTTTGTCAGCCAGACCGTCCGGCGGCTCAGCAATACGTCGTGCTTGGTGGTGGACGGCTGGGAAGGGGCCCGCCAAGTTATGGCGATGGATTTAGCTGGTGCAGCGGTCTCTGCGGGTTCTGCCTGTTCGTCAGGCAAAGTCAAAATGTCGAGAATTCTGAAAGCATGTGGCTATAGCGACAGCGCTGCCGCTTCATCGATCCGCGCCAGTTTCGGTTGGTCTAGCCGCATCGAAGATGGGGTGCGATTGGCCGAACTCTATCTAGAAGCTGCTGCCCGCGCCGGCCGCAACGTTACCACGCAAGTCGCCTGAAAGGCCCCCAAACCCAATGCCCGCAGTAAAAGAAACCATCGAAACCGTTGAAAGCATTGCCGACTACGAGCATGGCTTCATCACCGATATCGAAATGGAAATGGCCCCCAAGGGCCTCAGTACCGATATTGTGCGCTATATTTCTGCGAAGAAAGGTGAGCCGCAATGGATGCTAGACTGGCGTTTGGCGGCCTATGAGCGTTGGCTAACCATGCAAGAGCCAAGCTGGGCTATGGTCAATTATCCCACCATCGACTTCCAGGATTCCTATTATTACGCCGCGCCAAAAGCCAAGATTGAGCTCGACAGCCTCGACGATCTCGATCCAGAGATTTTGGAGACCTATAAAAAGCTTGGCATCCCCTTGCGGGAGCAAGAGGTTTTGGCTGGCGTCAAAGGCGCACCGCGCATAGCGGTGGACGCGGTATTCGATAGCGTGTCGGTGGCCACCACTTTCCGCGCGGAATTGGCCAAGTCGGGTGTGATCTTCTGCTCAATGTCTGAGGCGATCAAAGAGTATCCCGACCTTGTGCGACAGTATCTGGGTACTGTGGTCCCGGTGACCGACAATTTTTACGCCACGCTCAATAGTGCGGTATTTTCTGACGGCACCTTTGTCTACATTCCGCCCGGCGTGCGCTGTCCGATGGAATTGTCGACCTATTTCCGCATCAATGCGGCAGACACGGGTCAGTTTGAACGTACATTGATCATCGCCGACAAGGGCGCTTATGTCTCGTATCTTGAAGGCTGTACTGCGCCGATGCGCGATGAAAACCAACTCCATGCTGCGGTTGTAGAATTGGTCGTGCTTGACGATGCGGAGATCAAATATTCGACGGTCCAGAATTGGTATCCCGGCGACAAAAATGGCGTTGGCGGGATCTATAATTTTGTAACCAAGCGGGCAGACTGCCGGGGGGCTCGGTCCAAGGTCAGTTGGACGCAAGTGGAGACAGGTTCAGCCGTTACTTGGAAATATCCATCCTGCATCTTGCGCGGCGATGAGAGCCAAGGTGCCTTTTACTCTATCGCGATCACCAACGGTCATCAACAAGCCGATACGGGGACGAAGATGATCCATTTGGGCAAAAATACGCGCTCACGTATCGTCTCGAAGGGTATTTCCGCGGGCAAAAGCAACAACACCTATCGCGGGCTGGTAAGTGCGCACGCCAAAGCAAAAGGCGCACGCAATTTCACCCAATGCGACAGCCTTTTGATCGGCGACCAATGCGGTGCCCACACCGTGCCCTATGTGGAAGCCAAGACGCCCTATGCGACTTTTGAACATGAGGCGACGACCACGCGGTTAAGCGAGGATCAGCTATTCTATTGCCGCCAACGTGGCCTCTCGACTGAAGATGCGGTCGCACTTCTGGTGAATGGCTTTGTGCGGGAGGTCTTGCAGGAACTGCCAATGGAGTTTGCGGTGGAAGCACAGAAGCTGGTGGCGATTAGTCTTGAGGGGAGTGTGGGGTGACCACCATCGCCGCCATCGACCATGTACAAATCGCCATCCCGCCGGGTGGTGAAGCGGTCGCGCGTGCGTTTTATGCTGACCTCTTGGGCCTTACCGAAGTGCCTAAGCCTGCATCGATGGCCATGCGCGGGGGCGCTTGGTATCAGTCGGGCGGGGTCAAGGTTCATTTAGGCGTCGAGCAAGATTTTCGCGCCAATGATAAAGCCCATGTGGCCTTCCGCGTTGCCGACGTTGCAGGCCTTGCCCACAAGGCCCACGCACGCGGGTTTAAAGTCAAACATGATGACGAATTGCCAGGCCATGTGCGTGCGTTTCTCTATGATCCATTTGGCAATCGGATTGAAATCCTAAAGCCGATCGGGGAGGGCGCGTGAAGACGGTTCCCGATCCTTTTAGCCGTCAGCAACCCCATCCATCCTTCCTCCTATCTGTGGCGTTCGGCCAAAAGAAACCTTGAAAGACCCTCTCATGTTGAACATCAACAATCTGCAAGTCGAAGTTGGCGGCACGCCTATCATCAAAGGCCTCACGCTTCAGGTGCCTGCAGGTGAAGTCCACGCCATCATGGGCCCCAATGGCGCAGGTAAGTCGACCTTGTCCTATGCGCTGACGGGCCGTGACGGCTATGAAGTCGTCGGTGGTACGGCTACCCTTAACGGCGAAGACTTATTGGAACTCGCCCCAGAAGAGCGCGCGGCAAAGGGGCTGTTTCTGTCCTTCCAATATCCGCTTGAGATCCCTGGCGTTCCTACCCTGACGTTCTTGCGCACCGCACTCAATGCCCAGCGCAAAGCGCGCGATGAAGCCGAAATCAGCGTGCCTGACTTTATGAAGCTGTCGCGCGATGTCGCCAAGAAGTTGGGTGTTACGCCTGAGATGATGAAGCGGCCTTTGAATGTCGGCTTCTCGGGTGGCGAAAAGAAGCGGATGGAAATCTATCAGATGGCGCTTCTCGACCCCCGCTTCATGATCTTGGACGAGACCGACTCTGGCCTTGATATTGACGCGCTCAAAGTCGTTTCCGAAGGCGTGAATGCCCTGCGTGGACCGGATAAGGGCATGCTGGTCATCACACATTATCAGCGCTTGCTGGACCATATTAAGCCCGACCGGGTTCATGTTCTGGCGGGGGGGCGTATCGTCGATAGTGGCGGTCCAGAATTGGCGCTCGCGCTAGAGGCTGACGGCTATGATCGCTATAAGGATGCCGCTTAATGGCCTTGGCTGAAGTGAGACTTCTGGCTGGAGAAGAGGCCTTGTTGAACGCCCTGCCGCACACAGAGGCAGGAGAGGCAGCGAAGGCGCATTTTGCTGCGGCAGGCTTGCCCAACCGCCGGGTTGAAGCGTTTAAGTGGACAGATGTGCGCGCTGCACTCGCTGACGGCATAGCTGAGGCGGATGGGTCGGCTGGCTTGATCCCAGAATGCCTACAAGAAGCATTGATTTTGGATTTCGCGCCCGAAGGATTTGGCCTTGAGGGTGAGAAAGATCAAGGTCTGATCATCGAGACCGAAGATAGTCTAGAGCTTGAAGGGGCTGGACCCCTAGCGATGCTAGCAGCGGGCTTTGCGCCGCGAGCTGTGGTGTTGCGCGTTACCCAAAGCCAAAGCCGCCCCGTTGTGTTGCGCCGCCATCCCGGTGCGCCGATGCGGGTGCGTTTGGAGTTGGAAGCAGGCACCCGATTGACCTTGATCGATACGGGGCTAGCGACGGCTGGTCTGTCGACTGGCCTCCTAGAAATTGAAATTGGTGCCGACGCTGAACTGGTGCGCTATAGTCTGCAAAATGGCGGCACTGCCGCGATTGATTTTACCCATGTGGCGGTAACTGTCGCAGATACAGGGCGCTACCACGCCATCGCCTTGATGTTTGGCGGCAAGCTTGCCCGAGCTGAGACCCAAGTGATGTTAGCGGGCGAGGGGGCAAGTTGCTTGATCCACGGGGCTTATCTGCTGTCTGGCAGCAGCCATGCGGATATGACCACCAAGGTCGTTCATGGCGGTCCAAATGGGCAAACGCGCGAATTGTTCAAAGGGGCCGTTCAGGACCGTGCGCGCGGTGTTTTCCAAGGCAAAATCCTGGTTGAGCGCGCCGCTCAAAAGACCGACGCCCGACAAAACCACCACGCTCTGATGCTGAGTGAGGGGGCAGAAATTGATGCCAAGCCTGAGCTTGAAATCTATGCCGATGACGTTCAATGCGCCCATGGCAATACGATTGGGGCGCTGGATGATCAGGCCCTATTCTACATGCGCCAGCGCGGCATACCTGAGGCCCAAGCGAAGGCTCTATTGGTGGAAGCTTTTGTAACCGAGGTCTTTGACGCGATTGAGCATGAGGGCGTACGCGACTGGTTTTCGGATCTTGCCCGAACGTGGTTGGAGGCGACTTCTTCATGAACGCCCAAACCCTAACCAATCCTGCCGCCTTTGATGTCGCTAAAGTGAGGGCGGAATTCCCGATCCTGACCCGAACAATCCATGGCAAGCCCTTGGTCTATCTTGATAGCGCGGCAAGTGCGCAAAAGCCTGAAAGCGTCATCTCGGCCATGGCCGACTTCCAGCGTACCTCTTACGCCAATGTCCATCGCGGCCTGCATACGCTGGCGAACGAAGCGACCCAAGCATTTGAAGATGCCCGCGCCAAAGTCGCGCGCTTTATCAATGCCGGTAGTGCGGATGAGATTGTCTTTACCAAGAGTGCAACCGAAGCCATCAATCTGGTGGCCGCTGGGATCAGTCAAAGCTTAAAGCCGGGCGATGAGATTGTGATCTCCGAAATGGAACATCACGCCAATATCGTGCCTTGGCACATGGCGGCCCAGCGTTCTGGTGCGGTCCTGAAATGGGCAGCGATCACGCCACAAGGCGCCCTGGATATGGATTCACTTGCAGCCCTGATCGGTCCGCGCACGAAAATGGTTGCGATCAGCCATATGTCCAATGTGTTGGGCAGCGTGCAGGATGTCGCAACAATCGTCGCGCTTGCCCATCAAGCCGGGGCGCAAGTTCTGATTGATGGCTGCCAGGGTGTTGTGCACCAAAGTGTCAATGTTCAAGCCATTGGTGCCGATTTCTACGCCTTCTCCGCGCATAAGATTTATGGGCCAACGGGCATCGGTGTGCTGCACGGCACGCCAGAGGCACTAGACCGATTGCCACCTTGGCAAGGCGGCGGTGAGATGATTGAGATCGTCTCGAAAGAGCTGATTACCTATAATGTGCCGCCATTCCGGTTTGAAGCGGGCACGCCTGCCATAACGGAAGCTGTGGGCTTAGGTGCTGCGGTCGATTGGATGATGGCGCAGGATCAAGCGGCAATGCATGCCCATGAGCAAGCCTTGTTGGACCATGCGTTAGCATCCTTGCGCGGCATTAATGGCATCAGCCTTTATGGCACCGCGCCGGGCAAGGGTGGCATCATTGCCTTCAATATCGATGGCGCGCACCCCCATGATGTCGCCCAAGTGTTGGACCGTTATGGTGTTGCCGTACGGGCGGGTCATCACTGTGCCCAACCCCTAATGAAGGTACTCGGCGTTACCGCCACCGCACGGGCGAGTTTTGCTGCCTATACCAGTTTCGAAGATGTCGACGCCTTTGTTGAAGCGCTTGCTAAAGCGCGCGATTTTTTGCTGTAAGGTCACCCCATGAGCGATGAAACCACAACCTCACGAGATATGCTGGACGTGTCCAGCCCACCCATCGTCCAGCCCGATCGGGAACCGTCCGATTTGCCGCCTGAAGAGATCGCTCGCTTGACGGACGATCTGATCGACGCGTTCAAGACGGTCTATGACCCAGAAATTCCGGTTGATGTCTATGAATTGGGCTTGATCTACAAAGTTGATCTGAAGGCTGGCGGCCATGTGGATATCGACATGACTTTGACTGCTCCGGCTTGCCCTGTGGCCGGCGAACTCCCAATTATGGTAGAAGATGCTGCTAAGACGGTGAATGGGATCAATTCGGCCAAGGCGATTGTGACCTTTGATCCGCCTTGGACCCAAGCGCGCATGAGCGATGAAGCCCGTTTGGCTTTGAATATGTTATAGGTGGCCATGATGAATACGCCTGAGCTCGTCCCAACCCGCACCCGCCGCCCGCGCCCGCAAGTGGTTAGCCTGACCGATGCCGCCGCTGAGCGTGTGCGCGATGTGATGGCCAAGTCTGAAAAGCCCTATCTGCGCGTCGGCATCAAAAATGGTGGCTGCGCGGGCATGGAATATGTGATGGCCTATGCCGACGCCCCAGACCCCCTCGATGAAGTGGTAGAAGATAAGGGCGTGAAAATCTTGGTCGCATCTAACGCAATTTTGTTCTTGGTCGGCTCGGTCGTCGACGTGGAGAACACGAAGTTGCACTCAAAGTTCGTTTTCAAAAACCCCAATGAAACCGATGCCTGTGGCTGCGGTGAGAGCGTGACCATCGTACCGGCCGCTGCTGAGGCCTGATTTTGGCGAAGAAGGCGAAAGCCAACCCCGAACTCGATGCCCTTATCGCCACCGCGCAGGACTTGTTTAGCGGCCTAGGCGATATTCGTGTGCGCAAGATGTTTGGGGGTGCCGGAGTCTATTATGACGGCCGCATGTTTGCTTTGCTTGCCGACAATGAGATTTATCTGAAAGCCGACCGGATCAATGATCCGAAATTCAATGCCTACGACTGCCCGCCTTTTCATTATGACAAGGGGACGGGAGAGATCATGACCATGTCCTACCGGGCGATGCCAGAGACTGCCTTTGATGATGCTGACGAAGCCATAGCTTGGGCAAAATTGGGCATTGAGGCCGCTGCCCGCGCGCAAAAGTAGAGGCCTGCGCCTTGGACCTATCTGCCATCCACCGTATCGAACAGGCGACCGCAAAAGGCTGGCCCGCCGCGCGAATGGATAGGATTGATGGGTGGCACGTTTTCTCTGGCTTGGGTTTTGTCGGGCGTACCAATTCCTGCTGGCCGCTGACTTACGAAGGCAGTTCGGTTGAAGCCTCTATTGATCGGGTCGAGGCTCATTATCACGCTCTGGGCTTAGCCCCGCAATTTAAACTGGTGACCGTTGGAGCTGATCCATTAAATTTAAGCGATAGGCTAGCTCGGCGCGGCTATCGCGTCGTCAGTCAGGTGGCTGTGATGACTCGTGAAGGGCCGATGGCCGCGCCCGAACATGTGGTGGATATTGAGCCAAAGGTTACGGCAGACTTCATCCAGATTGTTTCAGAAACAAGCCATTCTGGCGGCGATGGGCAAGAGCGTGTGGATATTCTGGGCAGGGTCCCAAACCCCTCTGCTTTTGGGATTATTCGGCAAAACGGGGTTTTGGCGGCGGCCGGGCTATGCACCTTTGCTGGCGATAGCGCGGGCATTGCTGCCATGCGCACACAAGCGGATTATCGTAATCGCGGTCTTGCCCGTTCGATCCTGCGCGCAATCATGGGGCGCGCTTATGAGACTGGCTATCGGCTGTTCTGGTTGCAAGTTGAAACCAATAATGCGCCCGCGCTTCACCTTTACCAGAACGAAGGCTTTGCCACTGCCTATCAGTATCAGACCCTGCGTTTAGAGCGTTAAAGTCAAAGCGCGTTCTAATTTAACATGCACCACCTTGCGCTACCCCTTGCTACTCCTAACATATGGGCGTCCTTTGGTGCGCGCATGTAGCGACACAAAGATTGTATGGAGGCTTAGATGGCTTTGAACACACGTTTTGCGGCTTTGGCATTGGTTGGCGTTGCTGCAACATCGGTTTCAGGATGTGGCTATAACACCATTCCAACTCAGGAAGAGGCCGCAAAGGCTGCGTGGGCAGAAGTTCAGACCCAATATCAACGCCGCGCCGATCTGGTTCCAAATTTAGTTGCGACCGTCAAAGGCGCTGCCGAGCAAGAAAAGAGCGTGCTGACAGCTGTTACAGAGGCACGCGCTTCTGCCACTCAGCCAAAATTTGACGCTTCAACAATTACAGACCCTCAAAAATTCCAAGAGTTTCAAGCGGCTCAGGGACAATTGTCCGCTGCACTGGGACGCCTGATGAGCATTCAGGAAAATTACCCAGAGCTTCGCTCGTTGGAAGGCTTTACTGCCCTGCAGTCGCAACTTGAGGGCACAGAGAACCGCATCGCGATTGCGCGTCGTGACTATAATGCTGCCGTGCAAACCTATAACACCACACTTCGGACCTTCCCAAGCGTGGTTTGGGCCAAGACGGCGTTTTCGTCGTCGCAGCCCATGCAATTGTTCCAAGCTACGGCGGGCTCTGAGAAACCGCCCGAAGTGAAGTTCTAAGCGCGTGACCACCTCCGCCTTGCTGCGGCCTACAATTGGTGCTCTGCACCGGTTTGGGCTTGGCGTTCTGCTTGCACTCAGCTTGATGGTCGTTTGCTTGGCGGCGAACCCCGCTTGGGCGGCCGATCCTAAATTCCCGGTCCTAACAGGACGGGTTGTAGATGATGCCAATATCATTCCCGAAGAGATGGAAGGCGAACTGATTGCGCAATTAGAAGCGTTAGAGGCTAAATCCTCAGACCAACTTGTTGTGGTGACAGTCCCCAGCCTGCAAGGGTTTGAGATTGAGGAATATGGCTACAAGCTTGGTCGGGCTTGGCAAATTGGGCAAGGCGAACGCCTCAACAATGGGGTGATCTTGTTGGTGGCCCCAACTGAGCGCAAAGTACGAATTGAAGTGGGCTATGGCCTAGAAGGTGTCCTGACGGACTATTTTTCTAGCCAAATCATTCGCGAAACGATTGTGCCGGCCTTCAAAGCGGGTGACATGCTTGGTGGCATTTTTGCCGGTGCAGGGGCGATCGAGCAAATCTTGACGGCCGATCCCGTTGAGCTTCAGGCCAGGGCTGCGCGTGGTCTGAAGGCTGAAGCTATGGACAGCAATGGCGATCCGATTGCAGTGATCATTGTGATTGCCTTTGTGATTTTCTGGATTTGGCTGGCGATTGCTAATACGCAGCGTACGCGTTTCCGTCGTCATTCCCCATGGGGTAGTGGTCCAATCATCCTGCATGATTGGGATAATGATGATGATCGCCGCGGTGGCGGGGGCTTTGGGGGCGGTGGTTTTGGTGGTGGCGGCTTCGGCGGCGGTGGCGGTTTTTCCGGCGGCGGTGGAAGCTTTGGTGGAGGCGGGGCGTCAGGCTCATGGTAAAACACGCGCACTTACACTTATCAGCCGAGGATAAGGCGGCAGTCGCGCAAGCGATTGAGACTGCCGAGACAAAAACTTCTGGCGAGATCTTTGTCGTGGTCTCTGGGCGCACGGCGGATTATCGGTGGATCATGCTGTTTTATGGAGCTTTGGTTGCCATACTGGTGCCCTTGGTCTTGATGGCTTTCGGCCTGAACCCCTTGGCGATTGGTAGTGCCTTTACGCACTGGCAGGCAGGGGGATGGAATATCGGGCTTGGCGCGACCCCAGCTGATGAGTCTGCAACCGGCATGGTCTTCCTGCTGGCGCTACAAGCAATCCTGTTTATGCTGGTTTCGGCCCTAGATCTTCGGCCGGGTTTTGCTGCCAAACTCACCCCTGCATGGATCAAGCGACAACAGGTTCACCGTGCGGCGCGCGATCAGTTTCTGGGACACGGCCTCAATCAAACCACAGGCAAAACCGGGGTTCTCATTTTTGTAAGCTTGGCAGAGCATCAGGCCGAGATCATTGCCGACACAGGCATTTATACTAAAGTATCGCGTGATGTTTGGCGCGACGTGATCGGTAAACTGGTCACCGCAGCGCGCGATCAAGCCTTAGCTCGCGGGCTCATCGCTGCCATTAACGACAGTGCAACAATTCTGGCCGAACACTTTCCGCGTCAAGCGGGTGATGTTGACGAGCTGCCCAACAAAGTCATCATCATTTGAGACGAAATTGCCTAAGCTTTGTCTGCTAAAGCTTTGAGGTAAATCGAGTTTTTAGGGGCGGCGAACAAGCGTTGAACCATAGGCTCAAAAGCTTCTAACGGCATGGTCTCATAGGCTGGATCAAAGGCGTTTTGGTCATGCCGGTGGCAGAAACGCGCCGTATGCTCAAAATGGGGATGATTGCGATAGGCTTCGCGCATATCCCGGTCGAGCCCAAGATGATGGAAGAAATAATAGCCTTGGAAGATGCCATGGTTGGCGACCATCCAATGATTGGCCTCGCTCACAAACGGTTTCAGAATGGCTGCGGCGATATCAGGGTGGTTATAGCTGCCCAAGGTGTCGCCAATATCGTGCAGAAGCGCACACACGACATATTCCTCGTCCATCCCATCACGGTGGGCCAAGGTGGCCGATTGTAGCGAATGGGTCAGCCGATCAATCGGGAAGCCACCATAATCACCATCCAGCAGGCGCAGATGCGCCAAAACCCGGTCCGCCAAGCCTTTGTTGAAGGCTTTTGAATGACCTGCAATGATGGCCCAATCTTCTTGGGTGCCTTCCATCATGGACTTGAACTGCGCTTGGTCTGAATGAAGATCAGAATGATGGCCGTCTGCCATGTTGGTGTCTCCCTTTATGTTTCGGGTAGGTTCACCTTCTTTTGGGATTTAGGCAAGGGGGATTAGCCTGCCCGTCTTGCGAGCCAAACACCTGCCAGCACCAAAGCCCCGCCCATCATCTGAATGGGGGTGAGGCTTTCATGCAACCATGCCCAGCCTAGGAAGCCAACCAATACAGGTTGCAGCAGGATCAAGACCGACGCGATATGGGTTGGCACCATGCCAAAGCCGACAGCTAAAAGGCCTTGCCCAGCCACTTGCGCGAGGACTCCTAAGACCAGAAGTGGCCACCATTGCTCAATAAAGGACTGGCCCGTCGCGGGCGGCAATAATGGCTCACCGGACACGATAGTCACCACCAAGCAGAACAGCATGGCAAAGCCCGATGAGAAGAACATGATTGTACCAGCACCCCATTGGCTGCGCATCCGGGCGATGGTGATTAAGTAGAGTCCGTACCAGATTGAAGTTAGGGCGGATAATCCATCGCCGGCCAATCGTTCTGGATTGGTCGCAGGCGCACCGCCAGACAGCAAGAGCGAGCCGACTAGCGCGATCACAACGGCAATCCAATAAGCCTTGGTCGGCAAGGCCCGTGTCGTCAACCAAGTCACGGCAACCACAACAATTGGGGTTAGGTTCGACAAGAAGGTGGCATTGGCCGCGCTGGTCCTAACAATGCCGGCATGCCAAGTGGCCAAGTCGCCCGCAAACAAAAGCCCGGCAAGTGCTACCAGTCCGATCGGCAAAGCCGTGCGCTTGCCGTCATTCTCCTGTGGTTCGGCCTCCAAATAGGCCCAAAGCGCCAACAACGGTAGCGCGAAGGTGAGCCGCCAAAACGCGCTGGCTTGCGGACCTAAGGGTGATAACTTTACCATGATAGGGGCAAGCGCAATGCAAGAAGCCCCTGCCGCCAGCGCTATAGTCCCCAAGAATAGTTTTTGTGCATCGGTTTGGGCCACGCGTGGGTTCCTAAAGGCCAAGGCTTGTTCGAATCTCAGCTGGGCTTGTGCCGCGTTCACGCAGGCTGCGCAATGTGACGGACTGATTACGTTTGGCAAAGCGCTTGCCATCGGCGTCGAGGATCAAGCGATGGTGGCGATAAATGGGCGTTGGCAGGCCGAGAAGTTGTTGCAGGACAACATGGATATGAGCTGCCTCGGCCAAATCTTCCCCTCGAATAACATGTGTAATGCCTTGGCTGGCATCATCCAGCACGCTGGCGAGATGATAGCTCGACGGAAACTCTTTCCGCGCCAATACGATATCACCCAATTGCGCAGGATTAGCTTTGACCCAAGTCCCATTAGCTTCAAAGCCTAGTTTGTCCCAATCCTCGCCGAGCAAATCCTGACTGCGTTGCAAGGATAATCGCCACGCAAATGGCTTTCCAGAAGCCAAAAAGGTGGCTTCGTCCTGCGGCGGCAATGGGGCAACAGGTTCCGGCCCCGAAAAACTATGTGGGGCAGCGGCAATGCCATCCATCAGCTCTTTGCGCGTTTTAAAACAGCGATAGAGGACACCCAAATCCTTCAGTCGTTCAAGCGCGGCCTCATAATCGGCCATGTGATCGCTTTGTCGACGAACGGGCACTTCCCACGCGAGGCCGAGCCAAGCTAGGTCTTCATAAATGGCTTCCTCAAACTCGGGTCGACACCGCGTCAGATCGGTATCCTCGATCCGCAGAATGAACCACCCAGCCACCGCTTGTGCGGCCTCAAAGGCTGTCCAAGCTGAGAAGGCATGGCCAACATGCAGATAGCCAGTGGGTGAGGGGGCAAAACGGGTGGCGAACATGTCTGCTCTATGCCGTGGGGCGACTGTCTTTGGCAATTGGCTTTTGCTAACATAGGCCATGGCAGAAAAAATCCTTACCGGCCCGCGTCGCGCTCCAGCATCAGGTCAAAGCCCAAAGGGTCTCATTGTGACCCTTCACGGCTATGGCTCAAATGGGGAGGATCTGATTTCGCTTGCGCCTTATTGGGATCGGCTTTTGCCGGATGTGCAATTCAGCTCGCCCAACGCCCCCGCATACGTGCCGGGCTTTGGTGAGCTGTATCAGTGGTTTGCGATTGAGAGTATGGATCCAATCCATCTGGCCAAGGGCGCGCGCGAAGCAGCACCGGTGCTGGAGGCTTTTCTTGAAGCCGAAATGGCGCGATTTGGTGTCACCAAAGCGCAGACAGCCTTGGTAGGCTTTAGCCAAGGGACGATGATGGCGCTGCAAGTGGGGCTGGCTTCACAGGAGCCCTATGCAGGCATATTGGGCTTTTCAGGTGCGTTGGTGGGCAGTCCCGACGTCGCGTCTAAGCCCCCAGTTCTGTTGGTGCATGGAGATCAAGATGATGTGGTCCCGTTAGCGGCTAGCCAAATGGCACAGCAATTCTTGAGCGCGGCTGGGCTGGATGCACGCCTCCACATTTCGCCACGGGCGGCGCACACGATTGCGATGGACGGTCTACAGCTGGGCGGCGCGTTTCTGGCCCGGGTACTTAACGGGGCTTAGCCGCAGCACGGTTGAGGGCTTTGGCGAGAAACACAAACAATAGCCCCATGATGAAAAAACCAAGCCCAAGGCCCAGCACATTGAGTCCAATTTGCGCGAGGCCGTACTTGTCGACATTGAGGAAGAAGTAAGGATACCAATTCTCAAATCGGCCACGCAACAAAGCGGCACTGGTATAAAGAAGCGGCCAAGCCAGCCAGATAGCTGCGTGGCCAAACTTCACCTCATCCTTGTCGGCAAAGCTTAGCCACCAAACCAGCATCAAGGCAGGGACGACATAATGAACGCCCAAATCCCCAATCAAAGTAAGGCCTGAAAGATTGCGGCCACCACTCAACAGAAGGTGATAAATCAGGCCCATCGTGGTGATATAAAAGGTCAGGGCTGCCAAGGCATGGTTTGGGAAAACCTTGGGTCCCTTAGATGACGTTGCAATCATCCCCATGCTGATCGCGATCAAGCTGTTGGTCAGGATGGTGAAATAGCCTGTCAGTCGCCATAGGCTGTCAGCCAAACCCATGCCATCGCGCATCGTCCACCCCACACTAATGGATGATTGCAGGATCAAGGCTGCGCAGGTGAACAGGCACAACAAGCCTGCAGTTTGCCGGGCAATGGGTGCGGACTTGGATGGGGCAATGTTGGTCGTCGTTGTCCGTCACTGGCAGAGCTACTGCATCGACACAAATCGATATCGCATCTGTCATGTTTTCTTTGCAGTGAATCGGGTAGTGCTGTTGTCCAGAGCAGGAGGAAGCCGTTTTCAACAGGCCATACCACGCATGTCTCGTAGTCGGCGGTGCCGGACCCATGAAGTTTGCTTCCCTGCAACAAGGAGGCGACCATGGTTATTGAGCAGTTTGAGCTGGTCTCTGCCCCTCAGCCGTTTAAAACCCAGTCGAAGTTAGCAGCGTTTCCTGCTTTGGTCTTGAATGCAGATTATCGGCCGTTGTCCTATTATCCGTTGTCCGTTTGGTCTTGGCAGGACGCAGTTAAGGCCGTCTATATGGACCGGGTTGAAGTGGTGGCGGAATATGATCATGCCGTCCACAGCCCCAGTTTTGAAATGCGGTTGCCAAGCGTTATTTCGCTCAAAGAATATGTGCAGCAAGATCGCGCACCAGCCTTTACGCGCTTCAACCTGTTTCTACGCGACGGGTTTAAATGCGCCTATTGCCACGCGACCGATGATCTCACGTTTGACCATGTAATACCCCGTTCCAAGGGCGGAAAAACGACGTGGGAAAACATCGTCACCGCCTGTTCACCCTGCAACTTGCGAAAGGGTGGGCGCAGTTTGCGTGAAGCCGGTATGACACCTCGTAAGCCGCCGCGTAGGCCAACGATGCATGAGTTGCAGGCTATGGGCCGTAAGTTCCCGCCGCATCATTTGCACGAGAGTTGGGTCGATTGGCTCTATTGGGATGTGGTGCTGGAGGCTTGATTAAGCCTGCCTAACATCATTGTAATCTTGCGTGCGCCCAATTTCGGGCGTTCCCTCTTTCGATCAAGCAATTAAGCTCCTATGTCGAATGAAAGGCCGCCCATGAGTTGGCCCAAGGAATCACGTGATGAAGCGCCCGTTTGGACCAACCAGTGCACTTGCCCGCGAAACTTTGCGGCGTGGGATCGGGCGGGTGCGCGAAGCGGGCCCATTACTGCGCAAAGGCCGCCTTGCAGGGCTTGGCTTACTTGGCCTTTTGATTGGTTTTATACAAAGTGTTATCGAACTGGCGATGCGCGAGGCCTATGAAGCTCTCGATCGACGCCATGAGGCGCAGATTAAAAAGGGTAGTGACACGATGGGACGGCGACGCGAATGGCGGGAAGCGGATGACGATGAGGACCGCAAGGTCTATAGACGCAAAATGGAAGATGCCCGTCGCCGCTTTGAACTTGAGATTCGCGCTGCACGGGATGTCCAGCGCGAACAGCGCCGTGCCCAAGGTCGTATCAAGACGACTTGGACCTTGGCTGCAATTGGAGCCGGGATTTTCTTAGCCGCAGTTATTGGTGACGCGCTCAACCCCCTTGCTGGCATCGGCTTTGGCATCATGGTGGGTGGCGCGATCTCATGGGTGGGCTCATTATTCCTCCATCGCATCGGCAAGCCTGCGGCTGGAACAGCTGCAACGCCTGTGCCTGTCCGTCCTGAAATTGAAGCGCCAACGGTAAGCGAAAACGCCATGCCGCAAGGCCGCACTGAATTGGTGCAGCAAGTCTTGGCCGATGCGGCAGCAGCCTTGCGCTCCCTCGATGGAACAATGCCACGTCTACGCCATCCAGACTCAGTGGCTTCGGTGGCGCGCATTGTTGCGGTCGGCAATCGTTTGATGATGATGGTTGCGGCAAATCCAGAGAAGCTCGCCATCGCCCAGCGCGTCTTCACTTATTATTGCCCCGAGACAGTCAAGGTCGCCGAAGCGCTGGCCAAGCTTGAAACCGATCCGGCCCCAGATATGGAGCGGATTGGCGGCACCCAGACGATTTTGAAGAAACTGGAAGTGCTGTTTGAGCGGACGGAGCTGGAGCTTAAGGCGGACGAGGGCAAGGAACTAGATATTGATCTGAAGCTGTTGGATCAATCGATTGAGTCCGACCTTCGCTATCAATAGGGCTACCTCAGACCTTCTGGCAGACTGCAATTGCAACCCGGCATCCGGCCTTAATCACGGCTTCTAAGACTGGATGACCAAAAGCCTCTTTGGCGCCTTCAGCGATAGCCTGATCCTTGTGCGCGATTTCTTCATCGCGAAACTTGCTGATCATGGCTGACAGCTCAGGCTCATGATCGCCCAATTCCTCAATCTGCTCGCGGTAGTGGTCTTCGATCACTTCTTCGACGGCGGCCGTGCAGGCATGCGCGGCCTTCTCACCCATGAGAGCCGTCACAACGCCAAGGCCAAAGCCTGCTGCCCCCCAGATGGGCCCCAAAAGGGTTGGGCGAACTTTGCGCTCTAGCAATAACTTGTCGAACGCGGCCTTATGGATCGCCTCGTCCGCCTCTTGCTCGGCAAGCTGGGCGGCAATCTTGCGTGCACCGGGCAGGCGCGAGAACACAGCCCGCTGGCCTTCATAAATCCGTGTTGCACCAAACTCACCCGCATGGTCGACGCGCAGCATTTCTGCGACTCGGTCTTGTGCGAAACGACGGCCAGGTGCGGCGGGTCGGCTGGAGCGGGCAGTGGTGGCGTCAGACATCAGACTTCTCCGACAAACCGCGAGGATAAAAGACACTCAAGCCCGAGTAGATAGCTAGCTTGAGCGAGATCAACATATTCCACCCTGCCATCGACAGGCCAAGGAAGATCCAAGGCGCCTCATCACACCCAACGACATGTAAGGGCTGGTTGAGGGCGCCAATGAGGTCAGTTGGCACCGCCCCGCTGCTGGCTGCAGTGCAGGAAGGCAGGCCCGGCCACCACTTGTACTCAACCCCCATGTGAAAGCCTGCCACAATCGCGCCGCCCACAAAGGCGAAGGTCAACAGAAGGTTCAGAGCACGATTGGTCACTTCGGCCCCTTCCATGCGGCGGGCGAGAAGGGCGAGGGTGGCGATGGCTGCTGCAATCCAATAGGCTTCGCGCTGATGCAAACACAACGCGCAGGGTGCCAAACCGCCAAAGCGCTCAAACCCATGCGCGATGGCCAACATGGACAAGCTGGAAGCTAACGCAATCCAAGGCCATTGAGCCAAAATGAAGCTGAAGAGGGGGCGCAGTCGCATCATGACAATATAGGCCGTTCCTCGCGCTTCGAACAGTTCAGCCAGCATCGCATATACATGCGGCTTAGTGTCCGATCATATTGCCCAGCCAGGGCAGGTGCTCTTGTACCAAAGTTGCTGCAAAGCCCGCTCCGGCAAAAAGGCCCCAAACCATCACGACCAAAAAAATCGACCAAGCAAGACCCAATAAGCTGCCAGCCAAGGTGAATAGCCCATCTGTTTGTAGAAGGCCCACGGCAATCAAGGTGATGGCGAGTGATGGGATCGTATTGGTGATCGGCAACATAATGGTGACGGACGCGACCGCACAAATCGCACCTACCAGACGCTCCACCAAACCGCTCGCCAAGAAGGTAAGGCGCGGCTTTGAAAACACGGTAGTCCAGCGCAGGCGTTTATCGGCAAAGTCAGCAATCGACTCAATCCAAGCCGACTTAACCCGCGCTTCCAGCGCGCGCTTGGGCAACCAAACCTCTTGGGAACCCAGAGCCATTTGCAGGGCCAATAAGAAGATCGGGATCGCAATCACTTGTGCACCCGGCAGGCCCGGCACCAAACACGGAATAGCAAACAACAAGATCAACAGGCCAAAGGCGCGTTCGTCCAACTGATCGACAATATCGCCAATCAAAGCTCCATCAGGTCCTGCAACCTTTTTGAGGCTTACAATGGCGTCGATAAAACTGGCGGGTTGCTCTTGCGTGTCAGACGCGGGGGGCGGGGCAGAGGTCATCGGCTGTCTATACGCCCAGCCCCTGAGATTGCCAATCAGGATTGGGCACTGACCGCTTACGCTCTGAGTTTCGCATTCGTCACCTGCAGGAAGTTGCAGAAAATCCGATTGCATTCACAGGCAAGCCCGTTTAGGTACTGCCCTCCCAACCGTGCCCCGGTGGTGGAATTGGTAGACGCGCTGGACTCAAAATCCAGTTCCGAGAGGAGTGTCGGTTCGAGTCCGACCCGGGGCACCATTGGTTTTCCAAGACAATTTGATCACACTTTATGCTACCGCTAGTCGCCGAGCGACCCTAAATCGCGCGCTCAAAACCCATCCAATTTGACTCAAACTGCATCCACTGCAGCAAGCCAAGTCTAAGGTTTTCCTGAGACCATAGGGCGTTGCAGGAGTGTGCTATGGATGTCTCGTCGCTGATGAATGCTAAGATGCAGGCGCAAGCTGCCCAGTTGCAGATGGCGGCTTTGCGCGCGGTTCAGGAAACACCTGGCCAAGAGCGGGCTTTATCGACGCTGTCGCAAGCCATTGTGCAAACACAGGATGCCTTTGCGGTCAGTGCCGCAAAAGCCATCAGTGGGATTGATATCCTGGTTTAGCCTTTCTTGGGGCCGCTTTCTGGAGGTGGGTTGGAGATGTCCACACCTGCTGTCGCGAGCGCATTTTCAAGCTCTTCCTGATTAAAGCCTGAAACCAGCTTGCCATTGATTACAAAGCCCGGCGTGCCACCAATATTAAGATTCGTCGCTTGATCGCGCATCCCCGTGATCGTGGCCTCAACTTGGGGCTTTGCCATGTCGGCTTTCAGCTTCTCAACATTCAGGCCAACCGAGGCTGCGATCTGGAAGATTTGTTCGGGGTTAAGGTCGCCTTGAGCAGTCATTAAGGCATTGTGCATTTGTAGATATTTGCCTTGATTGTGAGCGGCGATCGCAGCTTTAGCTGCAGTAGTGGAGTTTTCAGACAAGATCGGCAGCTCTTTGAAGATCACGCGCACATCTTTGCGCGTTTGCATCAGATTAGAGACCCAACCTTGGGCCGCATGACAGAAGCCGCATTTATAGTCAAAGAACTCAATTACTGTGATCTTTGCATTGGCTGGGCCAAAGCTGAATTGTGCATGCTCGCTCTTCAGGTTCTTGAAGGCTGCAGCCACTTTTTCGTTCTGAATGCGCGCTTGCTTGGTTTCAAAAGCGCGCTGGGCTTCTAGCAAAATTTCTGGATTGGCGACAAGTTCATCGCGAATTAGGGCGCGGACGGCGGTTTGTTGCTCTGCCGTCAAGGACTTTAAAACGTCGGCATTAGCGGCCGCTGGTGCTACCTGCGCGGCGGTTGCTTTTGCTTCGCCAGTTTCTGCGGCTTTTTCAGTCGGCTTAGAACAGCTGGTGACACCAAATGCTGTGACAGAAAGTGCCAGCAACGAAACAAATGTATGAGGGCGCATCAGCGTCTCCAAGGAAATTAACTGAATCTAGGTCGGACTTTATCGGCTAACTCTTAATGTTTTGCGTGCGTTTCGGCACCGTCGTGACCGTGAGTAGCCCTATCTGGATGGATCACGCGCAATAGACCAATGGAGCTTTTGTGCGCAGAACTGGTCGCCGCCAAGGGGGCTTCGGGCAAGGCCGTGAAAGGACGGGCATCATTGCCCCGGCGATTAGCCTTCGTGGCCATGGGTAGGGTGATGGTTGAAATATCAAACGCCCGTCGCCATTCAGGCGTTGCACGGACCAAATTTCGCATCGCAAGGTCTGAGAAACGGTGCGCGCGCAACAGGTCGCCCAGATGATACGCTTCCTCTGCGGTCGCAAGTCGGGCGAGGCCGACCTGTCCGTTGCGGTCAGCCACGACCGCTAGTTGGTTCCAAGCAAAGGCGTTTGACGGCTCTAAACGCAGCGCGGCTCGCAAAGAAGCTTCAGCCTCGATCCGAAGCTCTGCCCGCTCAGTTGCTAGGAGGGACCTAGCAAGGCCAATGAGGAGTAGTGCCTCGTTCGGTGCTAAGGCCACCGCGCGCCGGTTAGGCTCAATGGAGGCTTCCGCCCTGCCATTCTCGTAATAGATTTGCCCCAAAAGTTCGTGAAAGAACGGGTTCTCGGGCTGCTCTGCGATCAGCTTTTGGGTTTCCCGGACTGCCGTTGTCAGATCGGGTGCCCGAAAGGCTGCCACTGCACGGGCATAACGCGCGTAAATGGATTGATCCGACGCTGGGTATTTCACAAAGGTACGCGCTGGGGTGTAGAGGAAGGCTTGGATCTTTGCCTGCATCATTTTCATACGATCAACATCGGCGGCGCTATCGACAACATCGCGATTAGACTGTTCGTTCACTCGGTTCTGCAGCGCTTGAATGCGATCCCCAGAGAGCGGGTGAGACCGGAAATAGGGCTCGCGGCGTGAGTCAGCTAGGATCTCATTGTAGCGAAACTTGGTGAAAAACTCGAGCAAGCCCCGACCTGATTGCCCGGACTTTTCAAGAAATGTTACCGCCGCCTGATCTGCGCTGCTTTCCTGCACGCGGGTGAAGGTGAAGAAACTCAGCATCGCAAATTGTTGCGAACTGGCCAAAAGCGCTGCGCCGGCATCTGGTGCACCCGCAGCAATGGCCAATAGCCCCAGCGCAATGGTCACATAAGCTGGTCGCATGGCCTCGCGGATATTGGCATCGGATCGCGCTAAATGCCCGCCAGAGATGTGTCCGGTCTCATGCGCAATCACGCCCTTTAGCTGGTTTGGCGTTTCAGTCTCTAAGATCAGGCCCGTGTGAAGAAAGACGTTCTGGCCTCTAGTAACAAAGGCGTTGAGCGTTTTATCGCCGACAATGTAGATTTTAACGTCATTGGGCGCGAGACCTGCCGCTTCGAAAATCGGGTTTGAGTAATCGCGCAACGTCCGTTCAATTTCGGCGTCGCGGACTAGGGATTGTGCTTGCGCTTGAAACGGCGCGAACGAGATGGCCATGGCAAAGGCCAGCGCCCGAAAGGGCGATAGCCGATGCGCGCGCTCGCGGGGGGAGGGTCCAAGCTTTAAGTTGGCGTTGTCTATCATGTTTCTGGACCAATCACCCTTTTCTTTCGTTTCAAACCATCGACTTCGTCTTAGCACCAAACTGTTTTCATGGATAATAGGGCAATTTCGCGGCAGTGGGATGAACCAGAGCTGAAACCGCCAAAGAACCTAGCAAGAGGACTATATGCTAGACGGAAAGGGCCAGACTCCCGATGGAATCTGGCCCCTCTTTGATCCGATATTGGTTCAAATTGTCTTGCTTTAGTTCCCAAACAGCTTTTGAGCATTGCGTGACCACCAGCCACTCTTGCGGGGTGCGGCTGGCGTTGAGTCTGCGGCAGGCTCAGGAGCCTCCACTGCAGCTGTAGGTTCGGTTTCGACTGGAGCAGCCTCCTCAACCGGGGCAACTGCCTCTTCTATCGCCTTGGCGGCTGCCTTTGCGCCACGGGGAGCCCGCTTTGCTGGTGCCTTCTTTGCTGGTGCTGCTGCTTCGGCGACAATGGGTTCGACTTCTTCCGCGGCCTCAACTACCGCAACTTCAACCGGAACCTCTGCTGCATCCTCGGCAGATTTTTTCCGGCTTGGACGCTTTCGTTTAGCTGGCGCCTCAGAAACGGGCAGGGGCTCAACCGCAGGGACTGCCGTCAAATCGCTAGCTGGTGCATCTGCGTCAGCGCCGTCGACATGGATGGTCTCCATGCCTGCAATCTCAGGCGCGGATTCAACGCCTTCGGCCTGTGGCTGACCGTCCGTTTGGCCCAAGCGCAAGGCTTCACCTTCACGTCTGCGACGACCACCGCGGCGTCCGCGACGGCGACGGCGTCGGGCTTGAGCTTCAGCCGGGGTTTCCCCTTCAGGACCAGCCTCTTCCTCGCCTTCACCTTCATCCGTGCCAGAGGCTTCAAGGGGTTCTCCAGCTTCGCCTTCAGGGCTTCGAGCTGAAGCCTCGCCTTCGCCTGCCTCGTCACGACGGCCGCCACGACGACGCCGACGCCGACGCTTGCCGCCTTCACGTGGGCCTTCACTGTCCTGACCTTCTTTGGCGCTGACGCGTTCTTCACCGTCACCATCGGCTTCGGCTTGATCTTCATCTTCATCGTCTTCGATGACTTCATCATCTTCGTCGATTGGATCGTCGATCTTCACATAAACGGGGACGAAATCATCTTCGAGCAATTCTTCGCCCAGCTCGACGATTTCAAAGCGGTACTGGCCGGGCGTCATGTCAGACTCGGCAAATACACGCACGACAAGGCCGCGCTCTTGAACCAGACGCGTGAGGTGGTCACGCTTTTCGTTCAACAGATAAAGTGCCGTCGCGATATCGGCATGCAGCGCGACTTCACAATCCTTGCGATTGGCAACAGCAGCCTCAACCGACCGCAGCGCTTGCAAGCTCGCAGATTCTGGCGAGCGGACGCGCCCGGTACCATCACAAGTCGGACAAATGTGGCTAGAGCCTTCCAGCACGCCAGTCCGGCGACGCTGACGGGAAATCTCCAACAGACCAAAGCCCGAGATTTTACCCATTTGGACCCGCGCGCGGTCAAATCGCAGCGCGTCTTTCATCTTTTTTTCAACCGCACGATCATTGCGGTTTTCTTCCATGTCGATGAAGTCGAGCACAACAAGCCCAGCTAAGTCGCGCAAGCGCATTTGGCGTGCAGCTTCTTCGGCAGCCTCAAGATTGGTCTTGAGAGCGGTCGATTCAATCGAACGCTCGCGCGTGGAGCGGCCGGAGTTCACGTCAATCGCGACAAGAGCTTCGGTCTGGTTGATCACAATATAGCCACCCGAGCGCAATTGCACGATCGGGGAGTGGATGCTTTCCAGCTGGCTTTCCACCTTCATGCGCGAAAACAAAGGTGTTGCGGCCTTATATTGCTGCACCTTCTTCGCATGGCTTGGCATCAGCATTTTGATGAAGTCTTTGGCTTCACGATAGGCTTCTTCGCCTTCAACCAGGATTGCGTCGACATCTTTGTCATAAAGGTCGCGAACCGCGCGCTTTACCAGATTATCTTCTTCGTGGATCAAAGATGGCGCAATCGACTTCATGGTGCGCTCGCGAATATCGTCCCACAGTCGCAAGAGATACTCATAGTCGCGCTTGATTTCGATCTTTGTGCGCTTGGCCCCCGCGGTGCGGATGATCAAGCCCATGCCCTTTGGGACTTCAAGTTCAGAGATCACAGACTTTAGGCGCTTGCGATCGCCGACAGCGGTGATTTTACGCGAAATGCCGCCGCCGCGTGGGGTGTTGGGCATCAGCACGCAATAACGCCCTGCGAGTGACAAATAGGTGGTGAGGGCAGCACCTTTATTGCCGCGCTCTTCTTTAACCGCTTGCACCAGCATGATCTGGCGACGGCGAATCACTTCTTGGATTTTGTAGCGACGTTGGGCTGCTCGGCGTGCACGAACCTGCTCGTCATCGCCGTCCCCTTCTTCGTCAAGGGCGGCTTGTTCGGCTTCTTCGGCGAGCAAAGCTTCGCGGTCCGCCGCTGGGATCTGGTAATAGTCGGGGTGAATTTCACCAAAGGCAAGGAAGCCATGGCGGTTACCGCCATATTCAACAAAACCCGCCTGTAAGGAGGGTTCTACCCGCGTAACTTTTGCAAGATAGATGTTGCCGCGAATTTGCTTTTTGGAGGCAGATTCAAAGTCGAAGTCGTCTATTTGGTTTCCAGCGAGCACGACAACCCGGGTCTCCTCCGGGTGAGCCGCGTCGATCAGCATTGTTTTGGACATAGATGTAAGCTCCAGCGCGCTGGCTCGGCCGCAGGGCAACGCAGTGGCGTCGTCTCCCGGTCAATGAGCGCGAATCGTAAAAGGTTGTTGATGAAAGTCGGCGCTGAACGAAGCGCGATGGGAGAGCAGCACCTAGATCCTGGCCAAAAGGCCCCTGCGAATGGCGCGCGTGCGCCATAGCTTCGCTGAAGATCAATGTCTCTAAAAACAGAGTGGCGCGCACTGTCATCGCCGCGGAGCGTCCCGACTTAAAATATGCCCAGAGGCATATCGAATGAACTGGTTGAGACTTGGCTTTCAAATGCGCAAGTCCGGTTCCAAAAAAACAACACGGCACAGATCAAATTTTGATCCAGTCCGCATCGAAGTTTACACTGCCTCACTTCGCACCGAAAGGGAAGCGCGACTTGCTCCCTGATTCCACATTGGACAGGTCCGGTGGGTTAAAGGTATCAAGCTAAGGCTTATTTTCACACAGATTCGGCAGTCGGACCCTTCATGAAGCCATTGTCTTATCAAACAGTGATTGCCGCGGTGACCCGCTTGTTTCGGGCGCAGCGGAGTTTTGCTTGGCGTTGCGCTGCTTTGTTGGTGCTCGCGCTGGGTTTGGCCTCATTATCAATAGTTTGGCGGGCACCTTTGACGCAGGGTAGCCCCGAATTTGCTCAAGCCCAAGCCCAAACACGTGGTCTGCCCCGTGTGAGTGCGATCACCGCTAGTCAAGCTGCTGAAGCCACTATTGTTACAATTCGCTTGGACCAAGCGATCAAGTATCGTTTTTTTGCCCTGCCAACACCCTCACCGCGACTTGTCATCGATATGCCGCGCGTGAATTGGGGCCTTGGCAATGGGAAGGCTGGTACCTTGATCGGCGAGGGCGGCGTCTCGCAGATCCGTTTTGCCGACAAGTCGCAATCAGAATCGCGCATTGTGCTGGATCTCACTGGCCCAATGCGGGTACGAAAGCACGAGATTGTCGGCGTTTTGGGCAGTCGACAGCTGCGGCTCGAACTGGTGCCGACCAATCCCAACACTTTTGCCACAACTGCACCTTTGCCGAAGCCGCGTGCGGTAGAGAAGGTCAATAGCGTGCCGACGCCGATCCGTCCCAATCCTTCTGGGAAGCGATTTGTGATCGTGATTGATCCTGGCCATGGTGGTAAGGATCCAGGCGCGCCTGGGGTATCCGGCACCTTGTTTGAAAAGGAAGTGACCCTCGCTAGCGCCATTTTATTGCGCGATTATTTGCGGCGTGATCGCCGGTTCGAAGTAATCTTGACGCGTGACTCCGATGTGTTCTTAACCTTGGAGCGTCGGATTTTGATCGCCCGCGACAAGCGCGCCGATCTGTTCATATCCTTGCATGCTGACTCCGCGCCGGCTGGCTCACGTGCTGTGGGGGCGACCGTATACACTTTGTCAGAAGCAGGCGGTCAACGCGCGCGCCAGCTGCTAAACAATGACAATTGGTCCATTGCCCAGCCAAATCAGACCCAAGACAAATCGGTTATGGAAATCCTCCGCGATCTGACCCAACGCGACACCAAAAACCAATCCGCTATTTTTGGGCAGTCCTTGATAGGCGAGATCCGCAACGTCGGCCCAGTTACCCAGACCTCGCACCGGCGGGCGGGCTTCTTTGTATTGCTCTCGCCCCGGGTGCCAGCAGTCCTGTTGGAGATGGGCTTTATGTCGCATCCCGAAGACGAAGCACGCTTGCGCAATCCTCAGTTCCGCAGCCGTCAGATGGCAGCAACCGCAAAATCCATTAGCGCCTATTTTGATCGGGTACAGGTGATCAGTGGCGGGGCTACCAAATAGGAATAAGTTCTGCCCTACTTGCGGCAGCACAACTGGGAAAGGGCGCTTTAACTTGCGCGCCAAGCAGGTCATACTGGAAGGCAGTATTTGGGGGATGCACGGGACAGCGCAAAAGCACTGAACGCGGCGGACTCAACCGAGGAAGACCAAGCGACGATGCGTTATTTGAAGATCATTGCTCTGACCGCTCTGGTCGCGATTGCCATGGGCGTGATCGGTGCTGTGATTTTGGTGAATATGGCGCTGCAAGGGCTGCCGGATCACCAGAAGCTCGCAAACTACCAACCAGCAGTATCGAGCACGATCTATTCCTCAGATGGTCGTCAAATTGGGTTGTTTGCGCGGCAGAACCGCTCTTACATTCCCATTGAGCAAGTGCCTGACCATGTGATCGCCGCCTTCATGGCGGCTGAAGATAAGGACTTTTACTCCCATTCTGGCGTGGACCTCATGGGCGTTGCACGCGCGGTTCTGTTTAATATCAGCAACCTTGGCGAGCGGCGGATGCAAGGGGCTTCGACCATCACGCAACAGGTGGCCGAAAACGTGTTGCTGTTAGATGATGCGCGTGGCTCTACCTTGGACAAGATTTTATCGAAGGTGCGAGAAGGTTTGGTTTCCATAAGGATCGAAGAGGTTCTTACTAAGGACCAGATCATGGAAGTCTATGTTAATCAGATTTTCTTAGGCTTTCGTTCGTATGGCGTGCAGGCTGCCGCTCAAACCTATTTTGGCAAAGATGTTCGTGATTTGACCATCGCTCAAGCCGCCTATCTGGGGGCCCTGCCAAAGGGGCCGAACAATTATAACCCGCAGCGCCATATGGAGCGTGCATTAGCCCGTCGCAATTGGGTGATCGGGCGCATGGCAGACAATGGCTTCATAACAACCCAGCAAGCCGCTGCAGCGCGCGCGGAGCCTTTGACCGTTAATCCTAGTCCACGCGGTAGTTGGACAGACCCCGATGCGGGGGAGTTCGTGGAGGAAGTGCGGCGTGACTTGATCCGCCGCTTTGGCAAGGACGCCCCTTATTCGCGTGGCTTTATTGTCCGCTCCACCGTGGATCTAGATAAGCAGAAATATGCGCGTGAAGCACTGACCGCCAGCCTTAACCGCTTGGACCCCCGCCGGACGCGCGGCTTCGCTGGCGCGGTTGGTGTGATGAGTGTGGGCGGAGATTGGCCGTCGCGGCTAGCCAAAGCCCGCTACTGGCGGCCTGATCCTCGCGCTGTTTTTGCCGTCGTGCTGGATCGTGCCCAATCATTTGGTCTGACCAATGGTACTAAAGTTCCTATCCCTCAGGCCGATAAAGACTGGGCGTTGCGTTCTTCAAAGCCTTTGACCGATGGTGCCTTGGTATGGTTGGGCCGCCAGGACGACGGCACGCTGCAATTGCAACGCCACCAAGGTATTCAAGGTGCGCTGGTTTCTATCGATGTTCAGACCGGGTCCGTCATCGCCATGGCGGGCGGCATGGATGTTGAGGATTCTGGCTTCAACCGCGCCACGCAAGCCAAACGCCAACCCGGATCGTCCTTTAAGCCAATCATTTATGCTGCGGCATTAGAGCAGGGCTTGACGCCAGAGACCAAGATTTCTGATGAGAGAATCCGGGGTGGTGGCTGGAGTCCTGAAAACGCAGACCGCCGGTTCTATGGTGTTATGACCTTAAGCCAAGCATTGGTTATGTCGCGCAATACTGTGACGGTGCGCATCGCTCGTCGCATTGGGATGCGCCGGGTGGCAGATTATGCTCGCCGTTTTGGCGTTTATGATGATTTGCCGAACGACTTGACGATGGCGTTGGGGGCAGGAGAAACAACCGTGCTGCGCCTAACCTCGGCTTTTGCCGTTTTTCCCAATGGTGGGCGCTATATTCCGCCCGTCTTTTATGACCGCCTGCAAGACCCGCGCGGCCGCACTGTTTGGCGTTCGGACCGGCGATCCTGCCCTGCTTGCGATACGGCGTTGAATCCTGATGCGGGGCCGCCCAAAATCGATCCATGGGGCGTGCAAGTAGTTTCTCCTCGCACAGCTTGGGAAATGACTGGCATTTTGCGCGACGTCGTTTTGAAGGGTACCGGGCGCGGCGTGGATTTCGGTCGTCCCGTTGCTGGTAAGACTGGGACCACCAGCGACTATAAGGATGCTTGGTTCGTTGGCTTCTCGCCCTCTATCGCTACGGGCGTTTATGTTGGCTACGATTTGCCTCGCACGATTTATGAAGGCGCCTCCGGCGGCCCTGTGGCCGGGCCGATCTTCAAACAATATATGATGAAGGCCCATGAGGGCCGTCCGGTCGAGGATTTTACCGCCTCGCCTGAAGTTAAGCGCGAAATCGAAGCAGAAGAGCGGATGAATATTCTGGCTGAATTGCAAACCAATCCAGCCGGAGCTGCGGCCACTTTGGCGCAAATGCGCAGCGGCCGAACCGATGGACCTCGTGTCGACACAAGGCCAGGAAGCTCAATTGTGATCGAGGACACACCAGCCGCTCGTGCCCCTGCAACCACGAAAACTGTGCCTAAGGCTGCGCCTGCATCCGCACCGACTGCCGCTCCGAAAGCCGAAAAAGAAGGCTGACGAAGCAAACTGACACTATTTTTTGGCCGGTCTGGACCTTCAGGCCGGCCTTGCCTATTTCCGCCATCTGCGTGGATTGATTTGGAGAGACCTTATGCGCGCCGAACTTGAAGCGCTTAGTCGTGACATCAGCAAATCCGTGGCGCTGTTGCGTCGCCGGTTAGACTGGGATGTTGCTTTGCGCCGCTTGGACGAACTCGATGCGTTGAGCGAGCGGTCTGATCTGTGGAATAATCCTCAAGAAGCCCAAGGCTTGATGCGCGAGCGCAACCGTATTCAAGCCTCCGTCGAGGCAGTCCGCCAGCTTGAGCGCGATCTATCTGACCATGTTGAACTCGCTGAAATGGCAGAAGCCGAAGGCGATGAGGATATGATTGAAGAAGCTCGAAAGGGCCTTCTGGAGGCGAAGACCCGCGCGGATCGTGCTGAGCTAGAAGCGCTTTTATCGGGTGAAGCAGATGGCAATGATGCGTATCTTGAAATCAATGCGGGCGCTGGTGGCACGGAGAGTCAAGATTGGGCCAGTATCTTGCGCCGCATGTATGTCCGATGGGCGCAATCGCGCGGCATGACTGTCGAGGAGATTGAAGAGAGTGTCGGCGAAGAGGCAGGCATCAAGTCGTCGACCCTCTTGATTAAGGGTGAGAATGCATTTGGCTGGTTGAAGACAGAATCTGGCGTACATCGACTGGTTCGGATTTCGCCATTCGACAGTGCGGCTAAGCGTCATACCAGTTTCTCAAGCGTCTGGGTTTATCCCGTGGTCGACGATACCATCGTGATCGATATTCAAGATAAGGATGTGCGCATCGATACCTATCGCGCTTCCGGCGCGGGTGGGCAGCACATCAACAAGACCGACTCTGCTGTTCGCATTACCCACATACCGACCGGGATCGCTTGTGCCTCGCAGCAAGAGCGTAGTCAGCATAAGAACCGCGAAATTGCCTGGAAAATGTTGCGGGCCCGCCTCTATGAGATGGAGTTGCAAAAGCGCGAAGCCGCCGCCAACGCCTTGGAAGACCAAAAGACCGATATTGGCTGGGGCCATCAAATCCGGTCCTATGTTCTGCAGCCCTATCAGATGGTGAAAGATCTTCGCACCGGGGCTGAGACGTCGGACACGTCGGGCGTACTGGATGGGGATTTGGATATGTTTATGGCAGCCTCGCTCGCGCAGCGTGTTGGGGTCGCAACCGACCCAGATCAAGAATAAGCGGCTATGTTGGCGGCCATTCCGCCAGATTTGCCAATTGTTGCCGTGCTGGACCGCTTGGCTCAAGTCTTGCTTACCCAGTCTTCTGCAGTTTTGGTAGCGCCACCCGGGGCTGGCAAAACCACTTCGGTGCCGCTGGCTTTGCTGGATCAGCCATGGGTGAACGGCAAGAAAATCCTGATGCTTGCTCCAAGGCGTTTGGCCGCGCGAGCAGCGGCTGGCCGGATGGCAGACTTGCTGGGCGAAGCTGTGGGCGAGACAATCGGCTATCAGGTGCGGCTCGATAAAAAGATCACCGCACGGACACGGATTGAAGTAATCACCGAAGGCATTCTCACAAGGTGTATGCTGGCTGATCCGGAATTGAGTGATGTGGCTGCGGTCATCTTCGATGAGGTCCATGAGCGCAATCTGGAAGGTGACTTAGGCTTAGCGCTTGCGCTCGACATTCAAGCGGGCTTGCGGGAGGATTTGCGTCTGATTGCCATGTCTGCGACGGTTGAAGGCGGGCGCTTGGCAGCTCAATTGGGCGGCGCTGACCTCATTGAAAGTGACGGCAGGCTTTACCCGATTGAGACCTTCTATGTTGGTCGCACACAAGACCAACCTATCGAAGTCCAGGCGGCCAATGCCGCCCTGCGGGCTTTATCGAAGGGGCCAGGCGATGTGTTGGTGTTCCTTCCCGGCACGGCCGAGATCAACCGCGCCTATGACGCCATTCATACCAAAGCTGCGAGTATGTCTTGCGCCGTTCTCGCATTGCATGGATCGCTCAGCCAAGCTGAGCAAGACCAAGCGCTTCGTCCGAAAGTCGGTGTGGCCCGAAAAATCATTCTTTCAACGGCCATTGCCGAGACCAGTCTGACGATTGAGGGTGTGCGGATTGTTGTCGACGCCGGGCTATCGCGAAGACCATCCTTTGAACCCGATAGCGGCTTGACCCGCTTGGTGACTGTGCGCGCCAGCCGTGCTGCATGTGACCAACGCCGTGGCCGGGCTGGTCGAACGGCACCTGGACAATGTTATCGCTTATGGGAAGAGGTGGAGATGGGCGCGTTTCCGGCCTATGATCGCCCTGAAATTCTAGAAGCAGACCTTGCCCCCTTGGTGCTAACTTTGTCGTCTTTCGGAGTGTCGGAGCCCGTTAGTTTAAAGTGGTTGGACCCACCTCCAACCCCGGCTTTGAAAGAAGCCACCAAACTTCTGATCGACCTAGAAGCTTTGACTTCTCAGGCTGGTCAACCCTCACGTTTGACGCCACATGGCAAGAAGTTGGTGGGCTTTGGCCTGCCACCCCGATTGGCCCACATGATTGTGCGGGCTGGCGAGCTTGGCTTTGGCAATACTGCAGCCCATCTGGCAGCCCTATTGAGCGAGCGTGGACTGGGGGGCACGTCCATCGACCTCGAACAGCGCCTTATCGCGTTTACGCGCGACCGCGCTCCGCGTGCAACCAAGGCTCGTGCCCAAGCTCTGGGTTGGGCAAAGCAAGTCGGTGCGACAGAAGCCCTCGTCACAGAACTGGCCGGTCGATCTCTCGCGCTGGCCTTTCCAGAACGGGTCGCCAAGGCGCGTGATCGCCGGGGCGGCTTCATTTTGGTCAATGGCAGCGGCGGCGAATTGCCGGCCCATGAGGCTTTGGCAACAGCAGAATTTCTGGCCATTGGGTCCCTTCAAGGCAAAGCGGCCAATGCGCGAATTGGGGAAGCTGCACGGCTCGACCGGTCCGATCTTGAAGAGATTTTCGCAAGCCAGATCGAAACCCGAACCCAGACACAGTTTGATCGTGCGCGGGGGACTATGCAGGGGCGTCACCTGCGTCGCCTCGGCGCGCTTGTCCTCGAAGAGCGCCCAGTTTCCTTGACTGCGGATCAGATTGAAGCAGGCCTACTCGACGCTGTACGCAGCCTTGGCATCGACAAGCTCAACTGGTCTGATCGAGCCAAGTCGTTCGTTGAGCGCTTGCATTGGCTGTATGCCCGCGACCCAGACCAATGGCCCCAAGGCAAACCCGGTGTCTTTGAAGACTCTCTTGAGGCTTGGTTGATGCCAGCACTGATCGGGGTGAAGGCTTTGTCGGATATCGATGTAGCTCAAGCGTTTGAAAACGCATTGTCTTGGCCCGAACGGCAGGCTTTGGCAGAAGCTGCGCCATCACACTTTGAGACACCACTCGAAACCCGACATTCAATTGATTATTCGGCTGAGCAGGGGCCAACGGTGGCAGTTCGCGTGCAGGAATTGTTTGGCCTATCGCGGCATCCCGTGTTGGCGGGAGGGCAGGTGCCGTTGGTCTTCCAATTGCTTTCGCCCGCCCATCGCCCGATTGCTGTGACTTCTAATCTGCCAGAGTTCTGGAAGGCGGGTTGGCACGATGTGAAGAAAGACATGAAGGCGCGCTACCCCCGGCATGTCTGGCCAGACGATCCCGCTACTGCGCAACCAACGTCTCGAGCCAAGCCACGGTCTTGACCTTCAAAGCGTGGCGCGTGAGGAAGGGTGCATGACCTTACCCACTTTCGCGGACGTCCTAGAAGCAGATCGCCGCATCCGACCCCTCGCTTTGGTAACCCCTTTGCTGCGCGCTGATGCGCTGGATCAAGCAAGCGGTGGCCAAATCTTTGTCAAAGCCGATTGCCTCCAGCCGCGCGGGGCGTTCAAGATGCGCGGTGCGGCCAACGCCATGCTGAAGATACCGGTTGAGGATCGTGCCAAAGGGGTTGTCGCTTTCTCGTCTGGCAATCACGCCCAAGGTATTGCTTGTGTCGCCAAGCATTTGGGGATGTCTGCTACGATTGTAGTGCCTTCAGATGCGCCGAAGGGCAAACTTGAATCCGTAGAAGCCGATGGCGGCAAGATTGTTATTTATGACCGCGTTCTCGAGAGCCGCGAAGCCATTGGCGCAGCCATCGCTGAAGAGACAGGCGCGACCCTGATCCCACCCTTTGATCATCCCGACGTGATTGCAGGCCAAGGAACTTGTGGACTCGAAATCATCAATCAAGTCAGGGAATTGGGACTGGAACTTGATGTTCTGGTTAGTTGTGCGAGTGGCGGCGGTCTTGCGGCAGGCATTGGCCTCGCATTAGAGGCGCTCTCGCCCGCAACCCAATTGATCGGAGCCGAGCCTGTCTCGCATGATGACCTGACCCGCTCGCTTGCCTTGGGCCAACGCGTTGCCAATGAGCCGGGCACACGCACCATCCAAGATGCTTTGATGACGCAGATCCCAGGCGAATTGACGTTTGAGATTCTCTCGCGTGTCGGCACCAAGGGGGTCGCGGTCAGTGATGATGAAGTGCTGCATGCAATGGCATTTGCCTTCAAATATCTGCGGATCGTCCTAGAGCCAGGTGGCGCGGCCGCACTTGCGGCGGTTTTGTCAGGTAAGGTCTCCGCCAAAGGCCAAGTGATTGCCGTCACGGGCAGCGGCGGCAATGTCGATCCTGAGATTTTTATGCGTGCATTGGCGATCCGGGTTTAGTCCTTCGCGGTCAGTTCTTTGCTGAGGCTTGATCGGCCCGAAACTGGCGTGCACCTGTGGCCGCAATTCCTGTTGCAATGAGCAAACAAAAAGCCGCTAAGCTTAAGGCGAGACCGGGCAGACTGGGCTCACGCACGGGTGCGACCGACCACGCAAATATAGCGGTAAAGACCAGTGGGCCGACCATGCTGGTCGCCGCTTGAACCGCACCCACGGCACCTTGCAAGCGCCCTTGTTCGTCCGGACCAATTTGCCGCGTCAATAAGGATTGAATGGCTGCTCCATAAATGCCGGCCAAGGACGCAATCGGGATTGAAGCCCAAAGAATGTATTGATTGGGTGCCCAAGCATATAGCCCATAGCCAACAGCGCCCAACAACAGCCCCAAAATCAAAGTTGAAACCTCGCCAATACGGCGGATAATCCTGCCGACAAGGGCTGCCTGAACAATCATGGAGCAAAGGCCAACCAATCCCAAAGTAAGGCCTGCCACATCAGATTCCCACCCGTAGCGGTAGAAGCCATAAAGGACAAAAGTGGCGGGATAAACAACTTGGGCGAAGTCGCACAGACCGCGGATCAAGGCGAGTTTCAAGATTTTTGGGTTTGCTCCCAAAAATTGGAGCGAGTCGATCGGATTGGCGCTGTTCCATCGAAAAGGTCTGCGATTTTCAGGCGACAAAGATTCCTTCAGCATGAACAGCCCAAATAGACCGTTCGCGGTGCACATCCCGGCTGCCACTAAAAATGGGAGCCGCAAGTCAATCCGCCCGAGATAGCCGCCAATGGCCGGGCCTAGAATAAAGCCCAAGCCAAAGGCTGCACCCAGCATGCCAAACTTTTGCGCCCGTGTTTCAACTGGTTCGCTGTCGGCTACATAGGCATTGGCGGCAGAACCCACCGCACTTACCGCGCCGGACAGAGTGCGCGACAAGAGCAAGACCCAAAAGCCAGGCGCAAATGCCGTCATTAAGTTTGCAAGCGCCTGTCCAAAGTTCGATATCAACAGAATAGGTTTGCGTCCGATCTGGTCCGACAAAGCACCCAAAATCGGCATACTGATGAACTGCATCAGAGCCCAGAAAAGCCCAAAAATTCCGATCATATGGGCAGCTTCACCGACGTCTCCGCCCGTCATGTCTTTCAACAGATTGGGCAATACGGGAACAATCATGCCCAGCGCCAGCATATCCAAAGTAATTGTAATAAAAACAAAGATAAAGCTAGATGTAGCCCGCTTACCAGGTACGGGATTGCTCGGAGAAGATGTGGTCATAGCGTTATGTGGCAGAAAATTCGTGCAACGACCATAGGTGATGGATAAAAAAGATGGCGCATAGAAAAAGCGTCACGTACATCCTGTATGCAGCGCATCGTCAAGACAATTCATTTTCTCTCCGCTACGCAGATAGCATTTAGGGATTATGTTGGAATCACATTTAAAACATGCTGCATTCAATAATTTGAAACGGTTCAGATAGAGTAGCATCTCGTGAAGCCGAATGAACAAGACTGACCTGAGGCTACTGGAGCAAACTATGAAAGAAGTCGCACACTCGTTGGCTTTATGGATCATCTTGGCCAGTCTGGTAATGTTCGTGTCGCGGACAGAGGCTCAAAGCAGCCACTCACAACATGCAAACAGCTGTAGGGAAGGTCTGAACATAACCGATATCAGCACCTATGTGTGCCGATAAGGCGGGAAAGCCCAAACCGCGCTGTTGCCCCGAGTAGGTAAGGCTCTTGGTTGTCACAATTTTTACTTTCCTCCCAAGGTGGGTGGCGATCTTTTTTGCGTATTGAGCCGTCACTATAATCCCCTGCGCCAGACGGGGGATAACTAAATGGCGATGACGCCTCCTAAGCTGTTCTCTCTGCCATCGAATGGCCCGCTTACTGGCCTGAATCCTTGCTCTTGGCGGCATGAGCCGTTAGCGACAAGTCTACAATAAGGACCTTCAACCCATGGCAGTAGACGCAAACACTGTGCGGCGTGTCGCCAGATTGGCGCGCATTCACGAACCTGATTCCCGCCTTGAAAGCTTGGCTGGCGAACTGAACACGATTCTCGGCTGGATTGAGATGCTCAATGAAGTCGATGTTGAGGGTGTCGAGCCGATGACAAGCGCTGTGGAAACAACGCTGCCACTGCGCGACGACGTTGTGACCGATGGCGGCAACTCGCAAAAAATCGTCGCCAATGCGCCCCGTAGCGCAGACGGCTTCTTTGTGGTTCCAAAGGTGGTTGAATAAATGACCAAATTGACTGAGCTGACCCTAGCCGCAGCCCGCGACGGTTTGGCGTCGAAAGCCTTTTCGGCGGTCGAACTAGCCACGGAATTTAATGCCGCCATCGAAGCTGCCAATCCGCGCCTTAATGCCTATGTTGTCACGACGCCTGAGAAAGCGCTTGCAATGGCTGCTGCGTCTGATGCGCGCTTGAAGGACGGCAGCGCTGGCCGCTTGGAAGGCATTCCGCTGGGCATCAAGGATTTGTTCTGCACCGAAGGTGTGCGCGCAACCGCCTGTTCCAACATTTTGGGTGAGTTCAAGCCAACTTATGAAAGCACGGTCACCAGCCAATTGTGGCGCGATGGCGCGGTGATGTTGGGTAAGCTCAATATGGATGAGTTTGCCATGGGCTCCTCCAATGAAACCAGCCGCTTTGGGCCTGTGGTCAACCCTTGGAAACGCCAGGACGGTGCCAATGCTTCGTTGACTCCTGGCGGCTCCTCTGGCGGGTCAGCTGCGGCAGTTGCCGCAGATTTATGCTTAGGTGCTACGGCAACCGACACGGGTGGCTCGATCCGTCAGCCTGCAAGTTTTACCGGCACGGTTGGCATCAAGCCAACTTATGGCCGCGCCAGCCGCTTTGGTATTGTCGCGTTTGCTAGCTCACTCGATCAAGCGGGTCCAATTGCCAAGACGGTTTTGGACAGTGCGATCATGCTGGAGTCGATGTGCGGTCACGATCCTAAGGACTCAACCAGCCTGCAGATCCCTGTCCCTGATTTTGCTGCCGCTGTCGCCCGTGGCGTCAAAGGTTTGAAGATTGGCGTGCCCAAGGAATATCGGGTCGACGGCATGCCAGAGGCAATCGAAAAGCTGTGGAGCGATGGCATCGCTTGGCTGAAAGATGCAGGCGCGGAAATCGTCGATGTTTCTCTGCCACACACAAAATACGCTTTGCCCTGCTATTACATCGTAGCCCCAGCCGAAGCTTCCTCCAACCTTGCCCGCTATGATGGCATGCGATTTGGCGCGCGCGTCGAGGGGGAAACTTTGACCGAAGTCTATGAGCAGAGCCGGGCGCAAGGGTTTGGCAATGAAGTTAAGCGGCGCATTCTGATCGGCACCTATGTGCTGTCGGCTGGCTATTATGATGCCTATTACCTGCGTGCCCAACGGGTCCGCACCAGGATTGCTGAGGACTTCCGCTTGGCTTGGCAGAAATGCGACGCACTCTTGACCCCAACCGCGCCATCGGCAGCGTTTGGCTTAGGCGAGAAGAGTGATGACCCTATTCAGATGTATCTGAATGACGTCTTCACCGTGACGGCTAACCTCGCAGGTCTGCCAGGTATTTCGGTGCCTGCGGCGCTCGATTCTCAAGGTCTCCCACTGGGGTTGCAAGTCATTGGACGGGCCTTAGACGAAGAGACCGTGTTTGCGGTTGCTGGCGTTCTCGAAGCACAGTCTGGCTTCAACGCGAAGGCGAAATCTTGGTGGTAAAAGCTGTCACAAGCCTCTAAGGACATCGGGGCTTGTTTCACGAAAGGCCATTCATGGAAACCGATTATCTGATTTTCGGGGCAGGGGCTGTTGGCCTTGCGTTTGCTGATACGTTGTTGGCAGAGACAAACGCCCACATCACCATCGTTGATCGCCACGGCAAGCCTGGCGGCCATTGGAACGATGCCTATAGCTTTGTTTCCTTGCACCAGCCTTCTGCTTTTTATGGTGTGAATTCGCTGCCTTTGGGAGGCGATCGCATCGATGAAACCGGGGTAAATCAAGGTCTCTATGAGCTCGCATCTGGCCCTGAAGTCAGTGGCTATTTTGAGAAGGTGATGAACCAGCGCCTGCTGGCGAGCGGTCGAGTCCAGTATTTTCCGATGTCGAATTACCAAGGGAACGGCCGGTTTGTATCCTTGTTGTCGGGCAAGGAAACCCAAGTTCATATCCGCAAGAAGACTGTCGATGCCACGTATTTTGGAACCACGGTTCCTTCTACCCACAAGCCGCAATTTGTTGTTGAGCCTGGCGTTGACTTTGTACCTCTCAATGAGTTGCCGCACTTGTGGAAGCGTAGCCAAGGGATGCCAAAGCATTTTGTGATCGTTGGCGCTGGAAAGACCGGGATGGATGCGGCCTGCTGGTTGCTGGCTTCGGGTGCAGACCCTGAGTCGATCAGCTGGATCATGCCGCGCGATTCCTGGCTCCTCAATCGCCTGAAGACCCAGCCCGGCATCGACTTTTTTGAGGAAACCATCGCCGGGCAAGCCGACATGATGGAAGCTTGTGCGTTGGCGACCGATGTCGATGATTTGTTTGACCGCTTGGAAGCCTGCGGTGTCATGTTGCGGATTGACCCGAACGTGCGCCCGACACTTCACCGCTATGCCACGGTCTCGACCGGAGAGGTGGCGCAGCTGGCCCGCATCAAGCATGTGATCCGCAAGGGCCGTGTTACCTCGATCAGCCCGACGTCGGTGGTGCTTGAGGGGGGGCAGGAGGCGTTTGGTGAAGGAACCCTCTTCATCGACTGCTCCGCCACTGCGGTTGAGGACCGCCCCGCTGTGCCCGTATTCCAAGGTGATCTGATCATACCCCAAATGATCCGCCTTCCTCAGCCCGCATTCAGCGCAGCGCTCACGGCTTATGTTGAAGCCAATTATGAGGATGATACCACCAAGAATGGCCTATGCGGATCAATTCCCCTGCCGCGCACCTTGGACCTGTATCCGCGCGCGGTGCTGGGCAATATGATGAACCAATTGGCGTGGAGCCAAGACCCCAAATTGCGTGAATGGATTCGTGAGTCGCGTTTGGATGGGTTCGGCAAAGTCATTGCCGCAGTTGATCCAACCGACATGAAAAAAGTGGCGATCTTGAAGAAGTTCCGGAGCTTTTCCATGCCTGCGGCTGCCAACCTCACCAAATTGATCCCGCCATCTTGAAAACGGCACGACCTCGCGCCAAAGTGGACTGATACAAGAACGAATAACAATGCTTGGGGAGATGGCGCGATGATTGGGATTACAGCTTTTGGAGCCTATGTGCCGCGCCTGCGCTTGCAGAAGAAAGCGATGGCTCAGACCAATGCGTGGCTCGCGCCCAATTTAATGGGCAAAGCGAAGGGCGAGCGTGCTTTTGGTAATTGGGACGAGGATGCGATCACCTTTGCAGTAGAAGCGGCCCGCGATGCTTTGGGGAGTGGGGATGATCGCTCTCACATCAAGGCACTCTATTTTGCCTCCACCACAGCCCCCTTTGCCGACCGCTTGAACGCCGGCATTGTGCAAGCGGCTTTGACGCTGGAACCCACCATCCAAGCCGCCGACATCTCTGGTACGCAAAAGGCTGGCATGACGGCTTTGGCCCAAGCCTTGTGCGTTGCCAATGGTGCGCCCGATGGTGCCAATCCCAGTCTCCTAGTAGCCGCAGGTGATCGGCGCGTGCCGAAGGCTGTTTCAGCGCAAGAGTTTGACTATGGCGATGGCGGCGCGGCCATGGTGGTGGGTCGTCAGAATGTGCTGGCCGAATGGATTGGTGGAGCTGCCAGCACGGTGGATTTCGTTGATCATTTTCGCGGTGCTGACGAGGCTTTTGATTATCAATGGGAAGAACGCTGGATCCGCGACGAAGGCTATATGAAGATCGTGCCGCCGGTTTTGACACGAGCTTTGGCCAGTGCCGGACTAGAAGCCTCTGCCGTCGATCATTTCATTCTGCCCAGCACCTTTAAGGGCATCGCCGAGGGCATCGCTAAGCGCTTAGGCCTTAAGCCTGAAGCCGTGTGCGACAATCTGGGTACGATCGTGGGCGAAACGGGCTGTGCCCACGCGCTTTTGATGTTGGCTGGCGTTTTGGAGAAGGCGCAAGTTGGGCAGACGATTTTGGTGGCGCAATTTGGGCAAGGCTGTGAGGCACTGGTCTTTAAAGTGACAGACGCGATCACCCAGTTCAAACCCCGAGTGGGTCTATCGGGCTGGCTCGCCAACCGGAAGGAAGAGACCAGCTATATGAAATATCTGGTCTTCAATGGCTTGGTTGAGTGGGATAAAGGCATGCGGGCGGAGAAGGATAATAAGACTGCTTTGACGACGCTGTATCGCTATAATGATGGCATTTTGGGCCTCGTTGGCGGTAAATGTCAGGTGACGGGTACGGTGCAATATCCGCGTACTCGCATTTCCGTTGCCCCGAATTCGCCTGAAGTCGACAGCCAAGAACCCTATAAGTTTGCGGAACGCGCCGCCAAGGTCCTGACTTATTCAGCGGACTATCTGACCTATTCAATGAACCCACCCAATCATTATGGCCAAATCGACTTTGAAGGCGGCGGCCGGATCTTTATGGACATCGCCGATGTTGAACCCGGCGAGATTGATAGTGGTACCGAGGTGCGGATGGCTTTTCGTGTCAAAGAATGGGACGACCGACGCGGCTTTACGCGCTATTTCTGGAAAGCGGTGCCCGCTCGGTGAGGGGCTTTACTTCTTAGTTGGCGAGAAAGTTGGGATATTCTCGGTGAAGCCAAACAGCTCGACATCCAAAGGCATAGAACCATAATCGGCATTCTTGCAGCCCGGCTCCTTTGTCGCTTTGTTTCGAAGAGCCCACCGTACTTGCCAGCTTGTTTTGCCGACTAGGGGAAAAATTTTATTGCCGCCGAGCCCAGGTAAAACCTCAGTTTTAAGGGCAGCTTCTGAATTGTCGCTTGGTCGGTAGGACAAGAGAATCTCTTAGAGCGGGATCGGGAAATTTGGACAGGTGCTATAAGTGGATGGACTGCCCTGATGCGGCATAGGATGCTGCGAATAGGAGACAGACATGGCACGACGTGTGAGACGCAATCATG
>VYLE01000132.1_pt1 | contig 69328 bp, 60 predicted proteins | sample 5114391 | NCBI WGS metagenome assembly VYLE01 (sample SAMN12291771, study PRJNA351875) | freshwater metagenome | isolation source: freshwater lake | place: USA: Michigan, Kent Lake | collected 2013-08-15 | reverse complement strand
GCAGAGTGGACTTGACTTGGGTCGGGACTTCTTGCCGTTCCCGGCGCCTGCGCTCCTCAGGTCCCTTCGGCACCGGCACGTCTGCATCAACGCGCACGCATCTGTCTCCGTTTTTGCCTTCTCTGTGCTGCCTCTGTGCCCTCTGAGCCTCTGTGGTTCTCTGGATGATTTGTGCAGAAGGCTGTGTCCCTCGTGGTGAAGATTGGCTTCGAGCCCGAGCCGGGTGGGATACTCCGAATGTGGGCCCCCACATGCGTCCCCACATGCGTCCCCATATGCGTCCAGAGCGGGCCTTCTTCGCAGGCCGCTGTGGGGCCCGTCGTGCTACGCCTGTCGCATGAAGCTGCGGATGACCTCCTCGAAGCGCTCGGGATGTCGCTGGTGATGGTCGGCGTGCTCGGTGTCGGAAAAGAGCGTGATGGTGCCGCGGTGCTCCGGCACGGCGGCGGCGATCGCTTCGGCCTCGGCCTGCGGCGAGAGGCGATCATGCTCGCCCTGGAGGACGAGGAGCGGAGCCGGCAGGGACCGGGCAGCCTCGACCGTGCTGGCCACGCCCACGCCGCGTAGCCGCAGGATCGCGATTGTCGCATCGAGCAACGGTCCGCCGGGCAGGTCCCGGGCCTCGAGCCGAGCTCCGATCGGCGTCCGCACCGTGTCGTAGGGAGCGATCGCGATGACGCCGCGCACGCGATGTCGCTCGTTGCCGCGGGCCGCGACGCGAATCGCGATCGTCGCTCCGAGCGAGTGACCGGCGAGGATGACCGGCCCGGGGGGCAGCGCAGCGATCAGCCGGTCGATGTCGTCCGGTTCGCGGGTCCCGAGGGTCGTCCGCTGCCGGGCACCGCCCGCGCCGTGGCCGCGTGCGGCGTCGCCGTGGCCGCGGAGGTCAGGCAGGTAGAGCACGGCGCCGGGCAGGAGAAAGGGCCGGATCCGACCGAGCGAATCGATGCGCGATCGGCCCCAGCCATGCAGGAAAATGATCCGCAGGCGCGGCGTCGTTGCGGAGGAGTCGTCGATCTCCCCCGGATCGCTTGCGATCTCCCACACCGGCACGCTTGCGCCGTCGGCGCAGCGCACGACGAAGGAACGCGACGAGAGTCCCATCTCCTCGGGCGACGAGGGAAGGCCGCGGGCCAGCGCAAACGCCATCCCGCCGGCCGGCGGATGGAGCGCTTCCCGCACCACGACCCAGAGATAGATGGCGATCGCGAGTCCGGCCGCGCAGGCGAGGAGCAACGCGAAACCGAGTGCCTGGAGCGGAGCGGAGAGGGCCAGCACCGAATCTATCGTACCAGCTTACTGCACTACGCCGCCAGAGAACCACAGAGGCCCAACCCGACATGGGCGGGCACAACGGATGCACCGAGCAGGCAAAGAGGGAGACAGGTGCGCGCGCGTTGATGGAGACGTGCCGGTGCCGGAGGGACCTGAGGATCGCAGACGCTGGGAACGGTGAGAAGTCCCGACCCAAGTCAAGTCCACTCTGCGCCGACGAGTTTGTGCGACGATATCCCTCTTTCCGTTGGCTTCTCTGTGCTACCTCTGTGCCCTCCGTGCCTCTGTGGTTCTCTGTGTGATTTGTGCAGAATCCTAGTACCAATCGTCATCGGGATCAGCGGCACCCATCATCGGAGACCTTCATGCAACGCAGACTCATCAGTTCGGGATCGACCTTTGAACGCGAGATCGGCTACTCGCGAGCCGTCGTCGTCGGCGACCGCGTCTTCGTCGCGGGCACGACCGGTTTCGACTACGCGACCATGACGATCAGCGATGATCCGCTCGAGCAGGCGCGGCAGTGCCTCTCGAACATCGATCGCGCCCTGCGCGAGGCCGGCGGCTCGCTGCGCGATGTCGTTCGCGTGCATTACATCCTGCCGAATGCCGCGGACTTCCCGCTCACCTGGCCGGCCCTCCGCGAGGCCTTCGGCGAGACGCGGCCAGCGGCCACGATGTTCGTCGCCGGACTCGTCGACCCGCGGATGCGCATCGAGATCGAGGTCGACGCGATCCTCAAGAGCGGCGGATGAGCGCGGCGTCGCTCAGCGCGGCGGGGAACCCTCCTCGGCGTCGTCCATGGTCGATATCCCCATGCGCTCCAGCCGGGCCGCGGCGTGCAGGAAATGCGTCGTGATCCAGAAGACCGTCCAGCCCTCGCTGTAGCCGCCTCGCATGCGTTCGACATCCGACATGTCGCCCTGCTGGGCGAAGTTCGTCTGCTGGATCTGCTCGCCCTGACTGCCCCGATGATCGATGAGCTGGCCGCAGCTTCGGAACATCATGATCGCGAGGTCGACGAGTTCCGGCCGATCGAGCAGGCGACCCATCCGCACCAGCTCAGGGGTATAGAGGACGCCATAGACATCGAGGTGCTGGTTCTGGGCTGAGACCATCGTCCAGCCGCGCGACCGAAAGCCGTGGTCGCGCAAGCGCCCGGGCGGAAGGTCGATGTCCCAGAGGACCGTCCAGCTCAATACCGCATCCATCGCGTGCTCGGCCCGTTCGAGCCAGATCCGCTCGCCGGTCCGGTCGAAACAGGCCAGGAAGGCCTGAAACGCAGCCCACGCGCCCTCCTTGTCCTCGCAGCGCGCATCGAGCGTGCCGCCCCAATAGGGTTCGTCGAGGCCGATGTGTCGCTCGGCCGCGGTCGTGGCGATGCGCAGGCCGGCGTCGGCGAACTCCGGCGCGTCGAGCAGCCGGGCGGCGCGTAGCAGCGGCGAGACGAGAAACGCCTCGTTCGTCGAGATCGGTCGCCACTCCGGCTCGCGCACGCGCCGTGCGTGGAGTTCGCACGCGCGGCGAAGGAAATCCTCCCAGCGCGACGCGTCGATGCCGAGCCGTCGCGCCTCCTCGATCGCGAGGGCGATGGTGTCGAGCGCCTGACCCTGCGAGACATGATCCTGATCCGCCCACGCTCCCGTTTCGGCGTCCGATCGCTGGAGAAATCCGTGCTCGGTGAACGGGGCGCTCGCGAGATGGTCGAGCGACCGCCGTGCCGCGTCGAGTGCCGCCGCTCGCCCGCCTGGCCAGGGCCACGCGTCCGCCATCGCCAGCAGCACGAAGGGCATGGTCTCCGCCTGGCCGCACCAGCCCATGACGAACTGCGTGCCGTCCACCCAGTCCGGATACATTTCAAATCCGCAGCGGCCGTCGGGGCGTTCACGATAGCGCGATGCGGCGAAGCGCAATTTGGATTCGATGATCGAGCGCATCGTCGGAAGCCCTTCCGATACACATGGCGCGGCCCGACGAAGCGCGGTGCGAAGGGGCGTGCGAAATCCATGGCCGGGGGCGTCGACACGGAAGGTCTCGAGGGCGAACTCCTTCTCGACGATCGTGCCGGGACGGAGCGTCATCCAGGTCTCGTCGTAGGGAAGGAACGCCCCTTGCGTCGCCTTCGCGTGGGCATGCAGCCCATTCGATGCACAGGGGCCCGAGAGGAGCGAGAGTTCCGCGCCGCGCTCGTCGGTCACCAGTCCGAGCGACCACCACTGGTCACGCCGATGGGCGTTCGGCACGAGCGACGGGAGCGTGTGAAGGGCAGCGCCGAAGCCCGTCGACTCGATGGCCGCGAAGGGCATCGGATAGCGATGTTCCTCGTAGAGCGAGCGTTCCCCCGGTCGACCGAACTGCACGGGCACGGCCGCCTTGGGCGTCGGCTGCGGCAGATCCGGCGTGATGCCGCTCATCCGGGCGCCAGAGGGATTTCCATAGAATGAAATGCCGGGAAGAAATGGGCGCGCATCGGCGGCTCCTTCCGCGAGCCAACGCACGCTCAGCGTGCAACGATCGACCGGCTTCGCGCCTCGCCACTCGAAACGGCGGCGGCCGACGATGACGCCCGCGGTGGCATCGTCATCGACGCGATACGCATCGCGGAGCAGCAGCTCGCCCTCGGGAAGGGCGATCGTACCGGTCAGGACAAGCCAGCCATGTTCGATCGCATGGCCGGTCGGATGGGCGTGATGCCAGGTCGCCGGCCAGCCATCCTTCCAGCCGATTCCGATCGACCAGAGTCCTTCCGGCGGCGAACGCAGGACGATCCGATCGCCGAGCGCGATCGCGAGATGCGGATCGGCGCCCTCCACGAAGCGAATCGCCTCGGCGCTCGGGCCTTCCCGCTCGATCGGCTCGATCCTCCGCTCGGGTGTCGCGGCGAGGAGTGTGAGTGTGATGAGTTCGGCGAAGGGCGGGGCGAACATGCGTGAGACGCTATCACCGGCGCTCGCCGCTGACGCACCCGACGGTGACGAAGGGGGCTTTCTCCCGAGGCCGATTGCGCGTCTCGCGCTTGCCCGGGAAGGAGGCATCCGACACACTGCATCGGTGCGTCGCGGGCTCCTTCCGATTCTGTTTCTCGCGGCCTCGGTCGCCGCTCCGCTCGCAGCGCGGCCCACGAGCCCGATGAAGGAGGCCGACTGGGGGCGTGATGTGCGGCCGATCCTCGCCGCACGCTGCTTCACCTGCCACGGTCCCGACGGATCGACGCGCGAGGCCGATCTTCGGCTCGACGATCCGCACTCGGCGGTCGCTCCGCGCCGCCATGGGGCGGCGATCGTCGCAGGAGACCCCGAGCGCAGCGAAGTGATGCGCCGGATTCTCTCGAACGATCCCGACGAGCGCATGCCGCCCGAGGGGCCGCCGCTCAGCGATGCCGAACGCGAGCTGATTCGACGCTGGATCGAGGCCGGAGCCGAGTGGAGCGAGGCATGGAGTTGGGAGCCGATCGCAGCCCCCGAGCCGCCACGCATACGCGACGCATCGTGGATCGCCGATCCGCTCGACCGGTTCGTGCTTGCCCGACTCGAGGCCGCGGGCATCGCGCCGGCCGAACGCGCCGATCCGCGCACGCTGCTCCGACGGGCGACCTTCGACCTGACCGGCTTGCCGCCCGACGCAGCGGCCATGGCCCGCATCGACGCCGATCCCTCGCCGACGGGATTCGCGCGCGAGGTCGATCGTCTCCTCGCGTCACCGGCCTTCGGCGAGCGATGGGGACGCCACTGGCTTGATCTCGTTCGGTATGCGGAAACATACGGCCACGAATTTGATTATCCGATTCCCTATGCGTGGCGCTATCGTGATGCGGTCATCCGTGCCTTCAACGAGGATCGCCCCTACGACCGATTCGTCCTCGAGCACATCGCCGGGGATCTGCTTCCGTCCGACGATCCGTTGGGCCGCGGGCCCGATGCGACGCTCACCGGCTTCTGGTGGCTGACCCAGGGGACCCACGCTCCCGTCGATGTCGCGAAGGACGAGGCGGACCGGATCGACAATCAGATCGATGTGCTGTCGAAGGCCTTTCTCGGCGTCACCGTCGCCTGCGCCCGCTGCCACGACCATAAGTTCGATGCGATCTCGCAGCGTGACTACTACGGCCTGTCGGCGCACATCAAGCGCGGCCGTCGGGCGATCGTCGAGGGCGAGCCCTTGGACAAGCCCTTGGACGCGCCCTTGGACAAGCCAGCGCAACTGACTTCGATCCGCACGGCGTTGCTCGCGGCTCGCCGCTCCATGGAGGAACGGCTGGTCGGTGGCCAAGGCGCCGACGACGGGGCGATCGACGCTGCACGCGTCGAAGCAACGCCCGACGCTCCGCTGATCCTGAGCGACTTCGACGAGCCGATGCCGGCGGGCTTCTCCGCCACCGGACATGCCTTCGCCCGCTCGGTCGAGGAGATGCCGCGCATCGTTGCCGACGAGGTCACCCTTCGTCGAGCGCCGAAGGGCGTCGCCACGAGCCGCGTTGCAGGCGAGGGGCTCGCGGGCACGCTTCGTTCGCCATCCTTCACGATCGGACATCGCTATCTCCATCAGCGAATGCGCGGGCAGGGCACGGTCCGCGTCATCGTCGACGGCTATCACCTCGACGAGCACAACGCTCTCCTCTTCGAGGGACATCGTCGCACGCTCGATCACCGCGACTTCGCCGTGGCGACTTGGGACCTGCGTCGCTATCGCGGACATCGCGCGTATGTCGAGTGGGTCGATGAGGGCAAGGGATCGCTTGAGGTCGATTGGCTCGCGGCATCCGATGAGGAAGCCGTCGAGATCGCCGACGCCGCAACCGACGGACCGCAGGTGGGTGACGAAGGCGATCATCGGACATGGATCGCCTTGCTTGCGCAGCCGATGCCCGAACCCACGCGCTACCTCGGCATGGTCGACGGCTCGCCATGGCCGGAGTTCGTACGGACGCGCGGCGTCACCAACCTGCTCGGCGAGCCGGCGCCGGCGGGACTCATCACGAGCGTCGATGGCGAGGCCCTCGGAGCAAGCGAAGGTCGCGTCGATCGGCTGGTCATGGCGCGGCGCATCGTCGATCCGAACCATCCCCTCACCGCTCGCGTGATGGCCAACAGGATCTGGCATCACCTCATGGGCCGCGGCATCGTGACGAGCGTCGACGATTTCGGTGCGCTCGGCGCGCCGCCGACCGACCCGCACCTTCTCGATCACCTCGCGGATCGATTTCGATCGGACTGGAGCGTCAAGCGATTGGTGCGGGCGATCGTGCTTTCGAATACCTATGCGATGTCCTCGCGCCTGCGGCCGGAGGTCGCGTCGATCGACCCGACGAACGCGCTCCATCACCGCGCCGAGCTGCGGCGCCTCGACGCGGAGTCGCTTCGCGATGCGATGCTCGCGATCGCCGGGCGGCTCGACCCGACCGCCGGCGGCCCCGGGGTTCCGACGCATCTGACCGAGTTCATGGATGGTCGCGGGCGTCCCGGTGCGAGCGGTCCGGTCGACGGCGCCGGTCGCCGGAGCGTCTATCTCGAGGTCCGCCGCAACTTCCCCGATCCCTTCCTCGTCGCATTCGATATGCCGATTCCGACCACGACGGTCGGCAAGCGAAACCGTTCGAATGTTCCCGGGCAGGCGCTCGCGCTCCTGAACGCACCCTTCGTCCACGCCATCAGCCGCGACTGGGCCGAGCGCGTGGCGACGAGCGACGGAAGCGTCGGGGAGCGCGTCGCAGGCATGTTCGAGGCTGCGTTCGGACGCAGCGCGAGCGAGGCGGAGCGCGTGCGAGGCGAGGCGTTCGTGCGCGCCGAGGTCATCGCCCGCGGCGGCGAGGGCGAACCGGCCGCGGAGGACTGGGCAGCCCTTGCCCATGTCCTCTTCAACGCGAAGGAGTTTCTCTTCGTCGACTGAGGAGGAAGCATATGGAAGCCTCAAGCGCCCATTCCGATACCCATCATTGCGGCCGCTTCCGCGAGCGCGGGCTGACCCGTCGGGCGATGCTCTCGAGCTGCCTCTCGGGCTTTGGCGCGCTCGTCGCCGCCGCGCTCGTTGACGATCGCGCCTTCGGTCTCGTCGGCTCCGACTCCTCCGCGCCGCGCCGGCTTCCCCATCATCCGCCGCGCGCCAAGCATGTCATTTTTCTCTATATGGACGGCGGCCCCTCGCAGATCGATACCTTCGATCCGAAGCCGCGCCTGCGCGACGAGCACGGCAAGCCCTTCGCGCTTCCGATGGAGCCGACGCAGTTCAACAACAACGGCAACACCCTCGCGGGCCCGTGGGCGTTCCGGCCGGGCGGTCGCTCCGGCACGCCGGTGAGCGATCTCTTTCCGCATGTGCGCGAGCTCGCCGACGAACTCCTTGTCGTCCGATCGATGACCAGTCAGTTCAGCGAGCACACCAACGCCAACTACTTTCTGCACACCGGCCTCGGACTCGCCGGCCGCCCGAGCATGGGAGCGTGGACCTCCTACGGTCTCGGCAGCCTTGCTCGGGACCTGCCGGCGTTCGTGGTGCTGCATGGCGGGCTCATTCCGCCGGGAGGCATCGAGTGCTTCGGCAACGGATTTCTCCCGGCGACGCACCAGGCATCGATGCTCCTGCCGCGCGGCAGCGGGCTCGCCGATGTGCGGCCGCTCGAGCGTGAGCCGGACGCCCAAGCGAGAAAGCGCGGCCTGCTCGAGGAACTCGACGCGCGATATGCCGCCGAGTGCGGCGGCGCCGACGCGGTCGAAAGCGCGATTCGCAACTGGGAGCTCGCCTATGCGATGCAATCGGCCGTGCCGGAACTCATGAGCATCGACGGCGAGTCGCAGGAGACCAAGGACCTCTACGGCATCGACCATCCCTCGAAGCCGCTCGCGACCTACGCGCGACAGTGCCTGCTCGCCCGGCGTCTCGTCGAGCGCGGCGTTCGCTTCGTCGAGCTGACCTGTCCGGGCACCGGCAACGATCGATGGGATCAGCATGATCGACTGATCAAGGGGCATAACGAAAATGCCCACGCCGTCGATCAGCCGATCGCTGCGCTGCTGCATGATCTGCGCCGGCGCGGACTCCTCAGCGAGACGCTCGTCGTCTGGGCGGGGGAGTTCGGACGCACGCCATTCGCCCAAGGGGCGGACGGGCGCGATCACAATCCCTTCGGATTCTCGATCTGGATGGCCGGAGGCGGCGTGCGCGGCGGCAGCGTGTACGGCGCGACCGACGACTATGGATACAAGGCGATCGACGGCGTCGTCGACATCCATGATCTCCACGCGACGATGCTGCACATCCTCGGCGTCGATCACACCCGTCTCGTTCACCGCTTCGGCGGTCGCGACATGCGCCTGACCGATGTGCACGGCCGCGTGATGCGCGACTGGCTTGCGTGACGCGGCACCGCGTCAGGTCGCAGCGGTCGCAGCGGCGGTGGTCGCCGCGATCGCAGCCGCGGCTGCCGCGACTTGAGCGGCGTTCATCACGGGCGTCTGCTGGGTGTGCGACGCGCTTCGCATCGTGGCGAGCATCGGAATCCCAACACCTTCACCCTCGAACGGCTGAAACCAGAGCTCACGACCGTCGCGAGGATCAAGGGCCCAGGTGTATCCGTCCGCCGAAACGAACAGCGTATTCCCGTCGGGCAGCAACATGACCGCGCCGGCGTTTCCCTTCGACGCTTGCCATCGCCAGACGATCGCGCCGCTGCCGCGCTCGATCGCGAAGACCCTCCCGCGAAAGCTGACGAAGAGGAGGTCGTCGGTGGTCATCGATCGCATGGGGCTGGACGGAAGCATGGCCGAGAGGATACGAGATGAGAGGTCGGGGCGGTGTCGTGTCAGGCAGCGCTGAGAAGCGATGGTGCGTCGACCGCAAGGAGCGCAGCGCCTGCGAGCATCGTGCGCCAGGAGAATCGCTTCCGCTGGCGAAGTTCGAGCGAGCCGATGGCAACGACAGGTGCGAGTCGGACGAGTGTGACAGCCCACGGCCACGCATGGAGTCCCGTCAGGAATCCAATGCGGTCGACGGCAAGGGTTGTGAAGAGCGCGGTGGCCAGCAGCATGGACTGGCCATGCGCGGCCGGACTGTGTCGACGAAGAGCGACCCCTTGGCCGACGAGAACCGCCCCGATGACGATCGGGAGGAGCAGAAGCAGTCCCTCGTCGAGTGTGCGCCGGTCCAGTGCGACGGCCCGCGCGATCGTCATGAGTCCCGTGACCACGCCCATGATGCACGCTGCCACCGCCACGGACCCGACGGCGATGTGGATCGACCTCCGAGTCGACCCCATCAGACGGAGCTGTAGGAGAACGAGCAGCGTCCAGATGCCGAATCCGATCGCGTGCAGCTTGATGACCGCCGCTTGCTGGCCGAAGGAGGGCAGATAGCGCGCGACCCCACCGAAACCCCAGACGGCGGCGATCAGCAGCCACAACGCGGTTGCGTCGAGCACAAGCGACTCCGCTCGGGAGTGCCGTACCCGGCGATCGAAGGAGGATCGAGCGCTGCTTTCGGAAGCGTGTTGCATAGGCGTGAGGCGGGCTGTCGTGCGCGAGTCTGCTCGGCACTCTCAACGCGGAAAGTGACCAGCCCGTACGACAGGGACCCGCTGCACGACGCATGAAAGAAATCGCCCGGACCGCATGGGTCCGGGCGAGCGATGGAAGGTTGGGTTGGCGATCGCCGAGGCGGTCAGCGGGCGCTTCGGCGGACCGCCTCAACGGCCGCCTTCGGATTGATGAGCAGGCGCCCCGGATTATTGCCCGGCATCGGATCGGCCGTCTCGGTGATCACTCGGATGAGATCCGCGACGCCGAGCTTCGGGTTGATCGCGAGGATCTTGCCGGCGAGATTCGCCACCTGCGGAGCGGCCATGCTGGTGCCGCTCGCCTTCTCTCGCGCGCCGCCCGGCACGAAGCTCTCGACCTGGTAGCCGCTTGCGTAGAGCGTGACATTCTTGCCGAAGGTGGTGAAGCCGGTCGGCTTGCCCGACTGGTCGACCGCGCCGATCGTGATGAGATTCGGCAGCGACAATCCGCTCGGGATCAATTCGCTAAATTGCGAATCGTTGTTGGAATTGCCCGCCGCGGCGATGAAGAGGATCTCGGGCGCCGACTTGAGCGCGGCCTCGAGCCCATCGCGGCCGATGGCGAAGATCTCGCGGGCCATCGCGGCCCGCTCCGCGGCGTCCTTGCCGACGCCCTTCCGCTCGAGGGCGTTCTCGATGTCCTGACGCGAGCCGCCCCACGACATGTTGACGACGCGCACGCCAGCGCTTTGGAAGTACGCGACAGTGCGGGCCGCCGCGGCCGCCTCGTCCTTCGCCCGCTCGACGCTCGGGGCGTGCAGCGGCACATTGCGATAGTCGAACTCGAGCCGTCCGACGACGAGCTGCGCGAAGGGATTCCCCTCGGCCATGATGCCGGCGACATGCGTGCCGTGCATGTAGTTGCCCCACTGGCCGAGATCCTCGATGAAGCTGCCGACCTCATCCTGCTTGAGCGAGCGGAAGTACTCGCGGGCGGCGCGGGCCGCGGGCGAGTCGATGTTCGACTGCATGTCGCTCATGCCGGACGAGTGCTTCTGGATCGTCTCGAGCGGCGTCGAGAGGTTCGTCATCGGGAAGAGCAGCGAGGTGCTGGGAACGGCATCGAGGTCAAAGGCGATGCCGTGGATGTCGTCGACGAATCCGTTGCCGTCATCATCCTTGCCGTTGGCCGTTTCCTTTGCATTCGTCCAAAGATTCTTCGGAAAGAGCGAGACATCGGTGCCCGAGTCCCAGACCGCGAGCACGACGGGAGTCAGTCCCGCGTCGGGTGCGAGGGCAATCGAACGCTCCAGCCAGATGTCCTTCTCCTCAACGGTGTTCTTGGCGAGGTAGGTGCCGTAGACCTCGGCCATTGCCTGTCGGTAGGGCATGATCTCCCGCAGCAACACCGCGACCTGCACCATCTGGCGGGCCACATCCGACGAGACCTCGCCGTTCGTCGAGGCGACCAGCGGATCGAGCGTCGCCTGGATCTGTCCGCGGACGAGGTCCGGCGTGGTGATCTCCATCGACATCTTCCGCTGCATGACGATCTCCCGGACCTTCTCGATCGGGAGCAGGTTGAGCTGGTCGGCGAGACTCGCGCGGATCGCCCGTTCGGCCTCGGCCGGAGCGAGACCGCGAGCGGCCGCGAGCGACTTCTGGATCACCCCGCTCATGAGACGCTGGGCTTCCTTCGTCTCGAGCGATCGGATCTGATGGGTGAACCCGAGCGCGTCCTCATATCGCCCCTCGAGCATCGCGATGTTCTGGAGCGTCGAAAGATATCCCTGGAGGGTCGTGGGATCCTGGATGTCGTAGGCCGCGAGCGTCGACTCGAGATCGCGACGAATCTCCGAGGCGAGACGCTTGATGTTCGCCTCGTCGTCGATGAAAGCGCTGGCCTTGCCGGTGATGGTGTAGGTAAATCTCGGGAGATCGTCAGCGGTGCGCACGACCTTCTTCTCGCCCGGCGCGGGCGCGCTGCCCGTCTGCTCGCTCGGAGCCGCGGATTGGCTGGTCGCGCTGGCGGCCAGCGCGGGTGTGGCGAGCGCGATCAGGGAGACGAGTCCGATTCGACCGATGCGGCGGACCTGCGATGTGGACGAGCGAACGACAAGCGACATGTTTCCTCCAAGAGGTTCTTTCAGTGCGTGGCAAGACCCGGACATGCTACGCAATGTCGTCCCGGAGGAGGCGATGAGCCGTTCGATGTGCCGCGGCGACGATCGCTATGTCTTGCCGCCCCGGCCGAGCCGAGAGACGCCGAGCGTCGCCACGAACCCGAGGGCGATGATCCCGATCGAGCCGGCGATGTGACCCGCCGTCGGCGTGAACGCCTGCTCCGGCCAATCCTTCGGACGGTCGGCAAGCTTCGTCGCGCCGTCCTCGTCGAGGACCTGGCCGCGGACGGTGTCACCCGCCCGCGGCGGAACACCCTCCTTGAACGGGTAAAGGCCCGCCGGCGCTCCGATGAGCAATCCGAGCAGCACGCCGAGCGTCGCCTTCTCGAAATGACGCAGGAGCCAGCGAAGGAGATTGCTGACCGCGATGAGTCCGATGCCGACGCCGATGGCGACGGGCAGCAGGAAGAGCGCGGACGAAACGACTCCGTCGAGATCACCGGCGGCCAGTGCGGCGGCGCCCGAGCGAATCGCCTCGAGGATGGGGCGATACTGTCCGAGCAGCATTAAAAGATATGCGCCGCTGATGCCTGGGAGGATCATCGCTCCAGCGCCGGCGATCCCGCCGAAGAGGAGCATCCAGGCGGAGGTCGATCCGTCGGCGGCGCCGTTCGCATCGCTCGTCTGGAGCCAGGTGATCGCGATCATGCCGCCCGCACCGAGGACTGCGCCGATCCACGCGGAGGTGGTCGCCGGTCGAAGCACCTTCCAGAGGACGGGCACGCCGCCAAAGGTGAGTCCGATGAAGAGCGAGTACATCACCCAGCGCATCTGGATCAGCGCTTCGCTCACCAGCGTGGCGAAGAGTGCGATCGAGCAGAGGGCCGGCAGCACGACGGCCACGAGGGTGAGGATCGTCGGCAGCCGGAATCGGAGTCGCGAGAGATCCGAGATCGCCTCGATGAACCGCCGGTAGACGCCAGCCGCGACGAGCATCGTGCCGCCCGAAATGCCCGGCACGAGATTGGCAAGCCCCATGAGGGTGCCGCCCATGGCGAGCCGCGCCCAGGTCGCCCCCTTCGGCGGTTCGATCGGGGCATTCGTCTCCGACTCAGGGGAGCCGGCCGTATTCGTCGTCTGGGGCGCGTGCATGCGGATCGTGCATCGACCGTTCGGAGAGGGGTGCTTGAGCCGAGCCGCGAAGGCGCGGGACCGCTACCTGCCGGCGACGGCGGGGCCGGTGTCCCGGAAGCGTTCCAGTCACCGAGCAGGAGGCTCAGATCGGTGGCATCCACGGCGCCGTCGCAGTTGATGTCACCGACCGCACACCTCGGCTGTCGCGCGCAGGCCGCGAGGACCTGGCTCACGATGCTCTCGGCAATGTCGATCGATGGCTTGGTCGAGCTGAAGGTCTCGCCGCCCGTGGCTGCGGCGAGCTGCTCAGCGAGCGCGAGCACGGCCGCGCTCGCACCGGAGCCGATGATCGGCGAGACGAAGACGACACTGGCGTTCACGACGCTGATCGCGTGGGTGATCGAGAGCTGATCGTTGCCCGACGAGGGCTCGCCGCACCATGGCCCCTCGTCGCGTCACCGTATCGTTCGCGCTGGATGCATGCAATCAGGTTTCGCCCGATTCCGTGTTCAAGCGACGGTCGAGCCTCCGTCAGGCGGAATGACGCCACTGCGGTCATCCCACGGAGCGATCCACATCCCAGCGGAATCTTCATCGCCGCTGTGGAAACCGGAAATCCAGATGGTTCGGCCGGTCGCGCTCAACTCCGTTCTCGACGGCTGTCTGCGCTCTGGCTGAGCTTCCCCCGGTGATTCTTGACGCGGCCAGGAGTGCCGACGCGGGGAGGGCGTAGCGGAGAGAGTAACTCGGTCGGGCGTGCACCGCTCGATGCGAGCGAATCTGGTAGCGGCCTCAGCGATCGGCCATGCTTCAGGGGTTGTTGACCGAGTGGTGTCCCTCCGGGGACGTACGGTCGCGTGCTGGGGCCGTGACCAAACTGTGACCAGCCGCCGCTGGCGAGTCGGTACGATTCGATGATGCTCCGAGCGCTTCTCGCCGTCGCTTGTCTCATCGCGCCGCTTTCGGTTGTACACGCGAAATCGGTCCCGCCGGAAGAAGCCTCGGAGATCGAGGCCTGGGCCGACACCCGCGACGAGCGGATGGCGTGGTGGCGCGAGGCCCGCTTCGGAATGTTCATTCACTGGGGGCTCTACGCGCCCGCTGGAGGCTTCTGGGAGGGGAAGCGCTACGAGCAGCACTATGCGGAGTGGATCCAGCACTGGGCGGCGGTACCAAGCGCCGACTACGCCCGAGCGATGAAGCCGAAGTTCACGCCGGATGTCGGCTTCGCGGAGCGCTGGGCGGAGCTCGCCCACGCGGCGGGCATGCGCTACGCCGTGCTGACGGCGAAGCATCACGACGGCTTCACGCTCTTCGAATCGAAGGAGCCCTATTCGATTGCCAACGACATCACGGGCGGCACGAACATATCGCCGAAGGGACGCGACCTCGCCCGCGAGTTCGCCGACGCGATGCGCGCTCGTGGGCTCCGCGCTGGCTTTTACTATTCGCTTCTCGATTGGCAGCATCCCGACGCGTATGAGATGGCGCTGCCCGCCTACCCGAAGATCGATCGGAAACGCGACCATGCGCGCTACCTCGCGTACCTCCGCGGGCATGTGAACGAACTGCTCACCGGCTACGGCCCGCTCTCGACGATCTGGTTCGACTACTCCGACGAAGCGCGTCAGGGTGCAGCGTGGGGAGCCGCGCAGCTCATGGCCGACATGCGCACGAAGCAGCCTGAAATCCTTGTCAACAATCGACTCTTCTTCGGGCTCGAAAACAAGAACGGGGACTACGGCACGCCGGAGAAGTATGTTCCGCCGACCGGGCTTCGCGGCATGGACTGGGAGGTCAACCACACGCTGAACGAAAGCTATGGATTCAGCGCCCACGACACGAATTGGAAGGACACGACGACCGTCGTGCGGCTCCTCTCGGACATCGTGTCGAAGGGCGGGAATCTCCTCCTCAACATCGGTCCCGACGCGAACGGCCGCGTGCCCGAGGAGGCGGAGCGCACGCTGCGCGGCGTTGGGGCGTGGATGCGGACGAACGGCGAGGCGATTCACGGGACGACCGCGAGTCCCTTCGAGCGGCTTCCGTGGGGCCGAGCGACGCAGAAGCCTGGCGTTCTCTATCTGCATGTGCATGACTGGCCGCGCAACGGTCGGCTGGTCGTGCCGATGTTCGGCGAGGTGAGCGCCGCTCGCCTGGTAGGAAGCGATGCGACGCTCCGCTGGGGGCCGAGCGCGCAGGAGGCGGGGCGGCTCGTCATTGAGGTGCCCGCGAAGCCCGTCGATCCTGCGTGCACCGTGGTGCGGCTTGATCTCGTCGGCGAGGTCGAGCCGGGCGCCTTCCTCCTCTTTCCCGACAGCGCCGGGACCATCACCTTGACGCCGCACGATGCGACGCTGGCAGGCCCGTCGATCCGGATCGAGCGCGTCGGCGTGATCGGCGATGTCACCCACAACATTGGCTACTGGCTCGATCCGAGCGCGACCGTCACCTGGCCGATCGGCGCTGGCGCTGATGACGGCGGCGTGTATGAGGTCGAGATCGATCTTGCGTGCGCCGACGCGGCGGCCGGCTCGCGGGTTCGCTTCGAACTCGAAGGCGGAAGCGGCACGCCAGAGTTCACCGTGCCCGCGACGGGGGGTTGGCAGTCCTACCAAACGGTTCAGGTCGGCCGCGTCGAGATGGTCATGGGATCCCACCGTGCAATCCTCCGGGCGCTCTCGAAGCCCGGCGAGGCGGTCGCGAACATCCGCGCCGTGCGACTCAAGCGCGTGCGCTAGTGTGGTGTTCCAGAAATTCGGGAACAGTGCGGCGCGACATGTTCGCGGCAGGCAAGGAGCCGCGACGAGGCGTATGGAGTCATACGGCGAGGAGTGGCGACGCCGCCCGACGCGGACAGGGCCGCCGCAATGGAAGTGAATTTCTGGAACACCACACTAGGCGGCGTCGCGTTCGTATGAAATGGCTTCGGGGCAGGTTGCCGGCCCGGCGGCCTGCTTTGCCACCGATGTGGCCGCCGGCGAGTTCGGGGCCGATCGGGCACGAGCGGGTCTGCCGATGGGATCTGCCCGGGAAAATCGCTGGCGACCCTTGACAATGTCGCAGAGTATGATACAAGTGCATGCATGCTGACGATCTCGCTGGCCAGTCCCGTGCCGATCCATGACCAGCTTGTGGCTGGATTGCGCGGTCTGATCGCCGCTGGCCAGCTCAAGAAGGACGACGAACTTCCCCCAGTTCGGCAGCTTGCCGCCGACCTTGGCATCAATCTGAACACCGTCGCCCGGGCCTACCGCGAACTCACCGACGCGGGGTTGCTGGCGTCGGCTCGTGGGCGCGGAACGGTGGTCATCGCCACCGTGGAGCGGGCCTCCGGGCCGAAGGCCGACGAGCGGAAGCGCATCGAAGCTGGCATCACCGCGGCGTTCCACGACGCGAAGATCGCCGGCTTCTCGCGCGAAGCCGTTGAGTCAATCGTCAGTCGGCAGCTTGATCGCCTGTGGAAGCAGGCGTAGTTCACCCGGAAAAAGACTGCAAGGAGACGCACCATGGCAGATCCGTTTCTCACCCTCGGTCGTGTGATCATGCTCCTGTTCGTTCCGGTGATGCTCATCAGTCCGCTCGCGTTCGCGGCGCTCGTGCCGAATCGTGCCGTCGACGATGCGTCCCGCATCAAGGCACGCGGGCTCCTGCTCGTCCTCGCGATCAGCACGGCGGCACTGCTCGCGATATGGCTTGGCCTCGTCCTGACGGGCGTGCGCTTTCCGCAGGCGATGCTCGTCGCGGGCTTCTGGTGGCCGTGGTTCTTCCCGCTCTGGTTCTTCCTGGCGATGCCCGCGATCATCGCGAAGAGTCCCCATTGGGGCTGGACGGTCGGGGGCGGTTCCGCATCGAGCGGCATTCGCACGGCATCGCTCGTCAACCGAGAGCGCACGAGCCCTGTGACCCGCGCCATGTGGGCGGTGCCGATCACGATCGTGGTCCTCGTCGTCGCGGCTATTGCGGCCCGCGGTCTCATGCCATTCGGCGTCGGGCCCTATCCGGGCGACTCTGCGGTCGATCCCGAGGCCGCTCGGTTGGTGTATGCAGAGAGTGAACGGTCAGGCTGGCTCCTCGCGCTCGGCGTCTCCTGCAGCGTCTTCGGTCTCCTGCTCGCGATCCTACCGCGGAGTCTCCGCAGCACGCTCGCCGAGCCCGAGCCGATGGACGCGCGTGGATCGGCCGAGTTGGCTGAGCTGTACGCAAGCCAGCGGCGTAAGCGCGTGCTCGGACTCTTCTGGGGTGTTGGAACCGTGCTGCCGCTCTGTGTCGGCTCGTTCAGCGCCCTACAGGTCTGGTTCCCGAGCGCTGGCAGCATGTGGGGGTTGGTCGGCGGTGTCGGCGGGACGATGCTCGGCATCGGCGGCGCGATCTTCGGCACCTGGATGACCGTCGAGCGAGCGAGAATCGCAGAGGTGCGAGCGCGGCTCGAGGAGCGCGGCACCACGACGGCAAGCTGATGCGACGGTGATCGCGCCGAGGAGCTAACCCTGATGAACCCGCAGGACGAAGGCTCACCGTCGCCGGCCGCCGCGGTTCGACGGCCGCGAGGTGCCGCTGGATCGGCTTGACTCCTGCGCTCGCTGGGCGGATCGCTCGCCTCGATCGCGCGACTGGGCCTGCTGCTGAAGCTCCGGGGTCTTCTCGCGCGGCGCGGGGCGCGTCTCGGGCCGCGTCTCGGGGCGCGTCTCGGCGGCAGATCGATTGCTGGATCCAGCGACCGGCGCGTTCCGCACTTCCTCCCAGCCCTCGCCTCCCTTCTTGTAGACATTCCCGTTCTTGCTTGCGTAGTAGTCGCCGTCCTTGGTCTTCGCGACGCTCACGCCATTTCCATAGCGCCCCTGCGCGGTCGCGGCGGCGCCGCCTTGCGAACCTTGGACCGCACCGACCGTGCCCTGCGCGGTCGTGCGATGCCCTCCGCGCACCCAATCATCGCCGTTCGTGGCTGCGCTTCGGCCCCACGATCCGTAGGGGGTGACGGCTCCGGCGCGGCCGGCCGACACGCCTGTCGAGGGGTTGTAGGCGCTGCGGACTCCGGCAGCGCCATTCGGTCCGTAGGCGTACGCGCCACGCGAGTAGACGCCGGTGTTCGGGTTGTAGGCAGCGACGCGACCGGCACCGCCGTACGGACCGTAGGTGCGGGTGGCGCAGACATAGCCGCCGTTGCCGGAGGACCAGACGGCTCCGCAGCCATACGAGAAGGTGCAGGAACGATAGTGATAGCCCCAGCAACAATCGTCATCGTCAGCGATCGCTGCGCCGATGACGAGTCCGAGACCGAACATCACGACGCCAGTCGCTGCGACGGTCTCGCCCGAGTAGCCGGAGGTGTACCCGGTCACGACCGTGGTCGGCGTCGACTCATAGACGGTGACATAGGTGACATTGTGCTTCGGACTGGTCGGCGGAATCGTGTAGATCGCCTTCGGAACCGAGTCGCAGACGGTCCAGACGCCGTTGGGCGTCGGTGCAACGAACCAGACCGCGTTGTTGCAGCAATAATATTTTCCATCGACGAGAAAGACATCGAAAGGCGAGTTGTGGGCGTATTCGACCGTCGTGCCGCTGATCGGCCGGAAGTTCGGCGGGCCGTCGTAGTTGACGGTGAGCGAGACCTCCGTCCGATTGATCGTGGCCTTCTCCGGGATGGACGCGAGGATCACCGCGTCGTTGGCGGCCGCCGTTCCGGGTACCGAGGCGAGCAGTTCAGCGTTCTCCGCGCTCTCGGGCATCTCTCGGAATGCCTGCGGAAGCGATTCGCTCGCTGAGCGCCAGGGGCCGGCGAGCGACGCTGCGCTGACGAACCACCGGCCCGCGGAGAGGAAGTAATAGTTGCGTTCCGGCGCGTCGTAGATGACGACGCTTTCGGTGTTCGCGACGCGCATGAGGCGCGACCCCGCGATCGGTTCGAACTCCGGTTCGCCCTCGGTGACGATCATCTCCGTCGCGTCGTGCGCGACATGGACAGTCGGCGCGACGGTCATGGGCTCGCCGGGAATCGCGGCGCGCACATCGCTCCAGTTGTCGTCGGCGGGAAGTGAGGAGAGGGACTTCGGGAGCGTCGATGCGGGTGTCCACGGACCTCGCTCGAGATCGGCTGTGGTGAGCCAACTCCGTTCGTCGAGGAGGTAATAGCGCTGGTCGGTGGGATCGAGGAAGATGTCCCAATTCGTATTGACCGCGAAGAGGAGTTCCGCGCCGCCGGAAAGTCCGGGCACCGGCTTGAAGCGCGGCTTGCCGAGGAAGATGACCAACACGGCGGGCCGCTCGCTCCAGAGAATCGTCGGCGGATTGAGGTTCAGCTCGGTCTTCGCAACGGGAATCTTGGTCGGATCGAGCGATGCGATGAGCCGGTCGAGCGAAATCGTCTGCGGACGATCGAGTTGGGTCGCCGTCCGAATCGTCGCTGCAAGCTGCTCGGCGTCGGCCGCCTCGACGCCGGGGAAGGTGGCTTCCTCGATCGTGCGATTCGTCAGGACGACGAGCCGCTCGGCCTTCGCGACCTTCGTGTCGGCGCTGACGCGCACGCTGCCGACGACGCGGGCGTCGGAGCCCTTGCGGCCGACCGCGACCGCAGCGATGAACTGGATCCGATTGAAGCCCGGCCAGTCGAGCACCTGCGGCTGATGGACGAGGACCTCAGTGCCGTTGGACTCGAACAGCCGCGGCCACCCGCGATCATCGGCTTCGTTCCCCGAAGGCGCCTCGGCGGGCGCTGCCGGCGGGGATGACTGCTGCAAGGCCATCGTCGGCTGGAAGGCCGGATGGGCCGCGAGAATGGAGCTTCCGAGGAGAAGGACGCAAGCGGTCTTCAGCAGCGTGATCATGGTTGTGACTCCTCGTGTGACGGTGCACACGCGTCGGCGCGGGGTGCCGCGCCACAAGCGGCATCCTACGGTCAAGCTCGCTCGGACGGCGTTTCCGCCGCGCGGAGCGGGCGTCGAGCTATGCTGCGATCCATGCATGCGCGGCGTCCGGGTGAGCGTGAGGAGTGGTCGTTCGCGATCGGCACCCGTCGGGCGGCGGTGTCTGTTCTGTGGCGGACGGCCGTGGTGCTCGGCCTCTGGCTGCTGGTGCTGTACGGGCTCCAGGCCTTGGCTGCGGCGCTGGCCGGCCCTGACAGCGCAGGTGGCAGCCCAGGCCGCGGTGTTGGTCGGATCGCGATCATCGCGGCTGCGGTCACCGGCATCGCCGGAGGCTTCACGCTCGGTCGTGGCCTCTCCGATGTCGCCGGCTTCTCCAGTCCGGTGGTCAGCGCCATCGCCGCGATCGGTGCGGCTATCGCATTCATCGGCGGCGACGCGCTCTTCGCCCAACTGGCCGAGCCGTCGAGCGACATGACGCGATTCATCGCGACGGGCGTCGCCATGATCGTCGCACTCGGCTGGATCGCCTACGAAACGCTGTTCGGGGAATAACGAAGCTGCGCGTGACGAATGCCAGAGACGCGGCGGCGCACGGCATCGAGACGGGAATCGAAATCCGCCGCGATCACCATGAAAAGTCTTTGCGACACCGCCGATCGCAGGTGCGTTCGGCACGCTCGGTCAACCGATTCGAACACCTTTCCCATGCCTATCCGACCAAACGCTCGTTTCATCGTTCTCTCGCTGTGCATGGGCCTCATCGCTCCCGCTGCCGCCGCGCAGGAGCGAACGAACGCGGGCAACGCCGACTCCGCCAAGGTCACCTCCCAATTCGAAGGCCTGCACGGCTACATCGGCTTCAACGCGACTCGACCGCCCTCGGAGTCCGAGTATGGCGCGGGCATGGGCTTCTACTCGGCCGTGTGGACATTGATCGATCGGCCGCTCGCCAACTTCCAGATCGGACTCGCGAGCAGTTGGATCCTTCCGGACAACTCCGACAACAAGGACAGGCCGCTCGCTCCGGAGGGCACGCTGGCCCGAACCTGGCCGGAGCGCGGCCCCACCTGGTCGAGCGTCTTCCAGACGGTCGAGGGCGGCCTTGGATATTGGGCCGGCAATCACTTTCGCTACGGCCCGCCGAAATTCAGCATGAACGCCACGCCGCAGTGCTACGACTACGAGATCGGCTCGCCCGGCTGGTCGTTTTTCTATAGCAACGAAGCGCTGCCGGACAACCGCCTGGGCATCGCCCAGCTCAGCAATCGTCTGCTGATTCCTCCGGACGGGCTTCCCTTCGAAGGCAATCCAAACGGTGCGTTTTTCGGCTACTCGTGGATGGCCCTTCCGTTCACCGACGCCGTGGCTGGCAGTCCGCCGACCGGCGACCAGAGCTGGACCTGCTTTCTGAGCACGGCCAATTTCAAGGGGCCGATTGCCTTCTACATCCCCGAGACATGGAGCAAGATCGGCGCGATCTTCAAGGACTCGTTTCTCGATGGGCGTGGCCTCGACGCGCGGCCGGGCTCGATGGGCGGTGGCGCCATGGAAATCAACACGGTTCCTCGCTTCGATAGCGCGGATGCGCAGGGCGTCGTCTACTCCAAGATCCCCAAGCTTTCGTTTCCGGTGGACGAGGAAGGACGAACGCTTCTGGTGCAGGATGTGACCTACTACTCGAAGGCAGCGCTGTATGACGCGTTCAAGCGATGGCGCGACGGAGGCCCCGCATGCTCCGGCCGATTCGATGAGGCGGGACTCTGGAAGTCGACCTTGACGGCGACCCCGACCCGCTACAAGCAGGCCGGCAAGCCGATGACGGGCGTCGAGAGCGTCTTCGACAACAGGACATTCGACGGCACCATGTGGGGCCTGGTCTGGTCGGAGAGCGCGATCAGCCCCAAGGGCATTTTTCCGCAGTACTTCAAGCGCGTCGGGGAAACATGCGTCGCCGTCGCGCCGGCGGATGTGCCAGCCGAGACGGGCCTTCTCGAACGGGAGTTCGCGGTGGCAGGGCCAGGAGCGCCGTACACCTCACCGACGACTGGCGCGTGGACGACGCCCGGTGCGAAGGCCGGCCCCTTCACGGCCACGCTCCTCGACGGCTCGATCGTCACCTACTCGTGGTACCGCTTTGTGGATCAGCCGTCTTTTCAGCAATATCAATGGAGTGAAGAGAAGAAGGCGAAGTTGCAGGCGTTGGTCGAGAAGATCCATGCGAACTGGCCGATTGACCGCGACTACATGGCGCCACTCGGGCGCGGATCGTTGGTGTCGCTCGATCCGGCGCTGCTCGTGACGCCCCCGACCGGCCTCGAGGTGGGCTATGTGCCGATCGTGACGGGCCAGGCAGGGAAGTGACTCCGGTCGAAGGCCGCGCTGGTCCGCGTCGAACGAACTGCGATCAGCACGGCCCCCACGCACCGAGCATCACCGCAAGGTCGCCGCCGTCCACCGCTCCGCTGCCATCGAGGTCGGCAGGGCCAGCGTTGCCCCACGCGCCGAGCATCACCGCCAGGTCGCTCGCGTCGACCGAACCGCTCGCGTCGAGGTCAGCGGGGCATGGGGTGATGCAGATTGCAGCCGCCTCGCTTGCGCAGATCGAGTCCCATGCCACTTGGCAGCAGAACGGGTCGATCGAGCAGACCGCGCCGCAGCAGTTCGCGTCGGAGCAGGTCGGAGTCTCGTGGGCGACGAAACAGCTTCCCTCGCCGCCTGTGCCACAGATGCCTTCGAGGGCGAGCGTGATGTTCCACTGAGCGTCGGTCACGCCGCTTGTCATCAGCGAACTGCCGAAACCTTGACCGTAAGCGTCAAACTGCAGCGTGTAGTCGCCAGGCGCGAGCTCGCCGCTCGCCGAGAGATCGATGAACGAGGGCGTTGAGGTGAACGCCTCGATCACATGCGAGAAGACCGTGCCCGACGGGCCGCTCAGCGTGAGCGTGGACCAGCCGGGACCGCTGAAGGCGAAGCTCGACACGAGCGCGTACATGGAGCCGCTCAGCGTGTAGCTCATCCCCGCCGGCACGGAGAAGTGCACGGTGTACTCGGTGCTCGCTGTGTTGGAGGAGGGCCAGTGGGCGTGGAGGGTGCCGCTGACCTCGAGCGAGCTTCCATCGATGTTCGAAGTCTGCGAACAGGTGGTCGAGCCGGAGCTGACGGCCCGACTCCAGGCGCCGAAGGCGTCGGTTGATTCGACGGCGGCATTCGCCTGAACCTCGCGCGTCGCCGAGGTGGGCGAGGCGCTCTGGGCGAAGGTGGCCGAGCCGAGGCAACCGGCAGCGATTGTGGCGATCGATGTGAGGTGGGCGAGCCGGGCGAGGTGGGCGAGGTGGTCGGCGGGGCGAGCGAGGGTCTTGCGCATAAGTGACTCCCGGAGAGCGTGGCATGGCGTGCGGCCGCTCCGTGGCGATCGCGCCGACCATGTCTTCCAGCCGTCGCGGAACGGCGGGGGGCGACAGGGAATATCGCACAATTGCCGAGAATGTCGCATGCCCTCCGGCGAGTGTCCCGACGCCCGCCGCGTGCGATCTGCCGTTCTGGGTGACGAGGCGCAGCACGGAACTCGATGCCCTCGCGGTGTTTGTGGAAGTGCGCGAGCAGCCAGCCGATGAAGTGATCGTCGCTCCCAGAGGGGTGCTGGGCGAGCGGGAGGGACGCGCGAGTATGTCGCCATTGCCGTGCAGTACCGAGAAGAGCCCCGCCCGCTCGGCGCAGCGTTTGGTTCGGTGACTTCGCCACGCTCCGGTCGTCACGGGGCTCTGTCGTGCTATTCGCCCGCCTCGGTCCGGACAAGCGCCTCTGCGAACCCCGCGCCGATGGGAACGATGATCTTGGCGGCGCCGAGAGAGTGGTAGCCGCCGTCCGAGGCGCCCCGCAGGCGCTTCCACTCCTCCGGCGTGCAGTGTTCCGCGATGAGCTTCATCGTGTTCTCCCACGCTTCCGCGTCCGGATCTTCTTTCAATTGCGCGGCGATCTTCGCGTCCACCTTCGGCCATTGACTCAGGCTTACGGCCATTTGGGGCCCATTTGGCGGCCATTTTGGACAGCCACATCATGGCACGATTCGTTCACCCACACATGCCCCACGCGCCAAGCAGGACGGCGAGGTCCGCGCCATCGGTGTCGCCGTCCCAATCGATGTCACCGCCGGTGCCGACCGGGCCGGTGCTTCCCCACGCGCCGAGCATGATGCCGAGATCCTGAGCGTCAACCACGCCGTCGTCGTTGAGATCCGCCGCGCAGGGATCCGGGCGTTGGGCGACGACCACCGCATCGGTGCCGTCGGTGAACCAGATGACGATCGCGACATCGCCGCGGGCGTTGATGCCAGGGCGTCGCCCGCCATGTTCGCTGATCCCGCCGGTCACGACCCAATCTTGTACCGTGCGCGGCGTCTCGCCCTTGAGCGAAAGGAACTGGCCCTCACGAAGAATAGTGTTGAGCGTTCCGTTCGCGTCGATCACCCACAGCCCGCGATCGTTGTCGTTGCCGATGCCGGGGCCGCGGACATAGGCGTTGAGGACAATCTGGTGGGCGTCGTTGATGATCGGCGTCGATGCCCACCACGCCGCCAACTCGTCGAACACGACGCCCGGTCCGAAGCCTTCGGCGGGATCGCCTTCGCGCACCATGATCGTTGCCACGCCGCCCAGCGGCTGACGGATGATCGCGCTATCGGTCTCGTCCGAGCCGCCGTTGAAGCTCGCCCAGTAGACCGCCGTTCCGTCGGCGGCGACCATCGGCGCGAACGACTGAATCGATGCGTAGGTGCCGAGCGGACCTTGATGAGCTTCGACCGCGTAATCGTCGAGGACGCTGTCGCTCACGCCCCACGCCCCTTCGAGCGTGGCGATCGGAAGGAGGACATTCGAAGCGAACGCGTAGGTACCGATGCCGGGACTGATCGGCCAGAAGTCGATGACGCCGGCGTTGCCGACGAGCTGCCCGCCGATCGGCGTCGGGTCGCCGGCGATCGCGAGCGGCGACATCGCAGCGGGCCAGCCGCGCCAGAGGCTCCACGGCCGGGGCGATGCTCCCTTGATCACGGCCGCGAAGCTGATTGCGCCGGTGCTTTCGAGCGTCGGATGAACGAGCGAACCGAGCGAGAAGGTCGAGCCGGGCAATCCAGGCACCGCGTTCCCTTCGCGCAGGAACATCTGCACGCCGCCGAACCAATGGGCGAAGTATGCGTTGTCGTTGTCGGGGGTGACGCCCGGCCCAGCGAGATCCGCTGCAAAGGCGAGGCTGTTCGATTCGTTGAACGCAGGGAGATTCGACACCGACTCGTAGGTGAGCGTGCCGCCCGATCCCGGCACGACATCGCCCGGCACGGCGACGCGCTGGATGCTGCCGTTCACCATGCGAAAGAGCCCGGTGCCCGGATATGCCAGCGTGGTCAGTCGGGCCGAGAAGCCGACATTGCCGTCATCATTCAGGAGAGGATGATGAAACGAAGGATCAAATGCATCAAAACGAACTTCGGGCGGAGAGCCGGGCACCGGATAGTCCTGGCCGATGATGAGTTCGCAGGCCTGCGGGTTGTCGAACACGCTCCGCCAGAGGCCCGAATCGGCGATCGGGCCGTCGGATCCGGCCGCGAAGGCAACCTGACCCGACGCGTTGAGCGTCGGCCATCCGAGCCAGGTGAAGTGCCCGCCGAAACTGCCGGGAGCGACATCGCCGGTCTGGGCGACAAGGCGAAGCTTATAGGCTTGGCCATGGGCTGTTTGCGTGGCGGCGAAGAGCCCGGTGGCGAGCAGGAGAAGCGAGCGGCTGAGGTGCATGAGAGGCGTCCTTCGGTGGATCTCGGAGAGGGACCGACCGGGCTGGTGGCGTGGTCGACCATCGCTCACGCGGCTGGCCCGGGGCGGTCCTCCCCTCAGAGGCGACATCCGCCCGACCCGAGGGACAGGGAATGTGCTGAATTGGCGGAGCGTGGTGCGCTCGGGCCGCGGACGGTTCGCGAAGTCGCTCGCAAAGGTCAACGCCCGAGACGGGAAGGTCCTCAGGAAGCTCGCGGAGTAGCACCGGAAGGAAGTGGACTTCCGGACCGCCGAGGATGTCCTCGAGATCCACGCAGGCCAGATCGTGCGGCACGGCGGATGCGGTGGCGTCCGTGACATCGGCTTTCCTGATGCCGCGGTGGCAATGCCGAAGGCGTCCTTCGTTGGTGCGATTCGTCACGCCGCCATCGTCGAGATGGCGGCCGCGTGCCTCTTCCACAGCGTGCAGAACCACCTGTTCGTCGGCGGGGACATGTGACAGTCCAGAATCGCGTCCTGAATCGGGCGAGCGCCCGACAGGCGGAGAAGGACCGACCCAATCCTGAGTTGGGTGAGGCTGGGGGCGCGATACAGTGAATCTTCAATGGCCATTGCTTCCCGTCGCGACCTGCTCACGGAGATTGATGCGGAATACGCGCGGCTGTCGGAACTCATCGATCGCGTACCGCCCGGTCTTTGGAAGTCATCGCGCGTGAACACCGCTGGCTGGACGCTCAAGGATGTGCTTGCCCATCTGGCCGACTGGGCTGAGCGGTGCGACGCGTGGTGTGCGCTTGGTGACACGGTCACGGAGATGACGCCGCCCGCTGCGGGCTTCAAGTGGAGTGAGACGCGAGCGCTGAACGAGGCGATCTATCGAAAGCGGCGACGGCACGCGATCGAACGCGTGCTGCGAGACTTTCGGGCCGGGCACACAGCGCTGCGATTTCGTGCCGCGACGATGAACGAGACCGATCTCGTCCGCGTCGGCCGCTTCGCTTGGTGCGGGCCATCATGGAGCATGGCCCAGCACATTCGTGCGAACACGGCTGCGCACAGTCGCTGGGCAATCAAGCATTTCAAGCGTTCGCTCCGAGGCGAGCTTGACGGTTCGGCATGAGCCGCCCGGTCCCGTGCGTTTGCACAGTCACATGTCCGCAGCCGAGCTGGCGGAGGCGACGGAGTGCGAGCACGCAAACCGAAGCGGCTGCATTCCCTTCCGGCATACAAACACCGTCGGCCGCTGCGGGCGAAAGCCCGCTGCAGCCGTCTCGCGTCAACCAGTCCACGCACCGAGCAGCGTCGCAAGATCCGCGGCGTTCACTTCGCAGTCCTGATTGATGTCGGCAGGGCACGCGTCGCATTGGCCACAGGTTCCCCACGCACCAAGCAGGAGCGCGAGATCGGTGGCGTTGATCACGCCATCACCGCTGATGTCACCAGGCGGTCCTGACTCGCCGACCGGTCCGGAGAGTCGAACATTGTCGAAGTTCGCCTGCGGCCCTTGGACGAGGATGAGGTGGATTTCAAGCGGGAAGCCGAGAGCGGGATGGTCGGCTGAGGCCGTGAACGAAAGCGACGATGTTGCGAAACCACCGAACGGTGGACTGACGCCATTGAAGTCTTCGGCAAGGATGATGCCGTTCGAAACGAGCCGAATGCGATAGCTCACCATAGCGAAGCCATCGGAACGGCGACCAACATCAACGAGCAGCGTGTAGGGAGCGTTCGGTTGCAGGGTGGCCGTCAGGACTTGCTTCAGCGGTTGATTGGGCGTGTTGACGAATCCGATCTGATCCCCATCGGGAACACCCGACGGAAAGCCATTCAACGGTGCGCATGTCGTGCCGAGCCCCGGGTTCCACACGCCGAAAGTCCCGACGCCCGTCCAACCGGCGAACGAGCCGCCGGGGAAGGCGCATGGGTTCACATCCGGGGTCTGGAAACTGGGATTGACGACGGCAATCTCGCCGGCAAAGGCCATCGCCGAACTGGCGAGGATGACCGCAGGGCCAAGCGATGCGAACGACTTTCGTGCAGGAACGGTCATCTGGGAGTCTCCATGGAGCGGGTGAGCGCCCAACGGGCGACTTCGACTGCTCGATCCCTGAGAGAGCGAGAAGGGCGCCGATCCAGTCCGGAAGGAAATCAGAATGAGGTCGACTGGCCCCTGATTGGCCCCTGATTGGCCCCTGATTGGACCTGATTGGACCTTGGGGGCCCGTATGGGGGGATCTGCGGGGCCGGTTTGGGCCTCTGACCTGCCCCCGATCCTTGATCCAGCCACCATGGGAGTCGAGCGACCGTTCTCGGTCATGGGCAGCCATGATCTTGGCGCGTCGGAGTCGATGATTGGCAGTGTGTATCTGACTCAGGTTGCGTGCGGCCGAGCCGGCAATCGTCACGATCACGACTCCTCGCGTCCGGGTCGCCTTCTGGCAGCGGCCGACTTGCTGGTGCGCTTCGCGTCGCGCTCGCGGCGAGCGTCCAGTATCTTGGCGTTGCGATTCTGCTCTTCGCTCAGTTTCTCGAAACTCGCGAAGCGTCGTCGGTCGAGCTCGCCCGATTCGATCGCGGCGCGCACGGCGCATCCAGGTTCCCTATCGTGGCCGCAATCGCTGAATCTGCACTCGGCGACGATCTTGAGGACATCGTCGAAGACGTCCTTGACGCCATCGTCACAATCCGGCAACTGAAACTCTCTCACGCCCGGATTGTCGACGAGCACCCCTCCGGTCGGTAGCAGGTGCAATGAACGCGACGTCGTCGTGTGTCGTCCTTTGCCGTCCTGCTCGCGAATGCCGCCCGTCGACTGTTCGCCCGCGCCGAGCGTGTTCGCTAGCGTCGACTTGCCCACCCCCGAGGAACCCAGAAGCGCCACCGACTGCCCAGGCCCACACCAGGATCTCAAGATGTCGGCCTGCTCAGGATTTCGTGCATCCATGAGCTCGACCGCCAGGCCGGGGTGCAGCTGTCGGACCATCTGAACGAGAGCGGCGGGGTCGTCACTGAGATCGGCTTTCGTCAACACGACGACCGGGGTGGCGCCGGCCTGCAGCGTCATCGCGAGATACCGTTCGATGCGCGAAAGACTGAAGTCCTCGTTGCACGAGCTCACCAGGAAGACGGTGTCGACGTTGGCGACGAGAACTTGAGGCTTGGCCGCCTCTCCGGCGGCCTTGCGAATCAAGAGCGTCTTGCGTTCGAGTCGCTGGATGGCGCGCTGATCCCCGGCGTTCAGCACCAGCCAGTCACCGACCGCAATCTTGCCGGCAGCCTCTGCGGACTGCACGGGAACTCGGAACTCACCCGCTTCGCCGTACAGCATCACCTGGGTTCCGTAATGCGCCGACACACGGGCCACGATGACGGACTGCGCATCAAACGGTGCGAGTTGTCGCTCGAAGAACGAGTTCCATCCGATGGCGTGGAGTGTGGGGCTAGTCATGTTGAGAAGCGATCGAACGGGTGTGACCCGGCAAGGCAGCCACTTTGGACAGTAGCCACTTTGGACAGCCACATTATGGCCTGCCGCTTGCACGCCCGTGGGGCTGGGCTCGGGGCTGGGCTCAGGGCTGGTCTCAGTTCGGGTCCCAGCTACGGTCTGCGCTCCGTCACGGATCTCGTGAAGCCGCTCCCGTCGAACGCCACGCGAGAAGCAATGGTGTAGCCCGCCCGCATCCTGCGGGACTGCGTGTGGACGAGCGAATCCCATGGATCCCCCGTGCCAGCGCCGATCGCGTACCCCCGAGCGACTCGGTGTGCCGGCTTCGCGAGGCTACCACGAGATCGGAGGCGTTCTCGAGTTTCAGGGTGAATTGCCAAAGGCGCGAGGCCCGCGTCGGCAGTCAGCTTCTGCACGATCGGTTCGCTGAGTTGTCCAGAATGTGGCCTTCCAAAGTCGGGGCCTGAGCATCGAGATTGGGCTATCGGCGAACCATGAGCTCCATGATGCGCTGGGCGTGCTCGGCGGTCGCTGGGATCGAGAGAAATCGCTGAGCCAAACATCGCCTCAAATCATCGAAGTTCCATGACCCCGGATGTGCGATTCTGAGTCGTACCGCAGCCTCGACAACTGGGAGGATGTACGCCCCCAAATGATCGAGCGAGTCGCCCCTGCGGATTGCCGACTCTATGCCGCTTTCAAGAATCATGACGACATGGTCGAGCGGTGCTAGGAATCGAGGCATGTCAGCAGGCAACTCCAGCTGAAGCAGGTCCGGTTCCAGCAGGAAAGGGAAGTGCCAAGGTCGCCTATAGCGGCGCGGATCGCCCTCTTGCGCCTCCCGCGTCGCGAGCGTTCTGACCGCGAGAGCGAACGGACTCCAATCGTGAGCTGCGCGGCAAACATCGGCCAGCAAGTGCATGGCGTCATCGCGATCTTCGATATCGTCACCGATGGCCACGGGCGCGACCGAGGCCGCTGCTTCATCAAGGGCACGACGAATCTCAGGGGGCGTAGGATCGAGTTGGGAGAGCAGGCGGAACAGGGGAGGACCACCAATGTCCTCCCGCGAGCCCACGCGTCGGGCGAGCCGATCGATCGCCGCGATGACATCTTGCGAATCCGTAGGGAGAGCTTTGCCCTCCAGCATTCGGGCGCACGCAGCCAGTGCACTCATGATGATCTTGTGCATCAATTACCCACATCTTGACAGAGTCGACTTCGACAGATTCGAGACGCGCTCACTTCGGCCGCTCGTACGGCCTGCAAAGTCTTCGTCCCATGGATCCTTGCCGGGCTTCGTCTCTCGCCTGCATTTCAGCGTGCCATCGCGCACTCTGGGGCGTTTTGGACAGCCACATGATGGATCGCCACATGCTGGATCGAAAGTGCCAGACCGATCGCCCCCGCGCCACCGCCGTGTTGTCGCTGCTACCGCTGCTGGCGCTCACGACGAGGCCCGGGATCTGAAGCGACGCGATCAGGTCGCCCGGCTGAAGCGTCTCGATCGGCACGCGCCGGCCGTCGGCCATTGTGACGAGCGTGCCGAGCGTGCCGAGCCTGCCGAACAGGGAACGGTTGCTCGAACTCCCACTGCTGCGGGACCTGCCCGCTCGACTGGGAAATCGACCGCGGCCCTCGCCACGGCTCGCCAGCGGGGGCGATTCGGCCCCTCCGGCTGTCAACGACACGGCCCCGGTCACCTTGGACGGCGGCCGCTTCCACCCCCCGCGAAGCTGGACTCGACCGCGCGACGGACGAGGAAGCTGGCGGATCGAGGGAATGAGCGGTGCGTCCGGAATGTGGCTGTCCAAAGTGGCCCCCCGGCCCCCAGAGTCGGCCCCAGAGTCGGCCCCCGGAAGATAGGGTGTTTGCCACCGCAAATCTGCCCGCGTTCGCCCAAGGTTGCTTTGGGCGAAGCAGCCCGCAGCAAACCAAAGGCCTGTCAAGTTTCGACGCAGCCATTGCTTTGCGCATGCGGCTCTCGCCACAATGGCTGGATGCCTTTCAACTCGATCCGTCGTACACCTTCCTGCCTCATTCCCGTCGCTATGGCTCTTACTTCTGCAGCGGTGCTTGAAGCACCGGCCCTCGCAGACAGCTTCGTCTCGGTAAGTATCGCTCGATTCGCGAACGGGAATCTTCAGGCGGGCAACTCCGCGTACCCTTCTGGGGCAGGGGTGCTGCTCGGTGGCGTCCCTTTCGACATTCCCACGACGGGCAACAACTACGTCACAACATCAGCCTTCGCTGGCGCTGTCTCGCTTGAGTTTCCGATCGGCCTGACAAACGTCGCTGGCGTGCACACCTTGATCAACACCTTCTGGGGCGAGAGCGGTGCGGGCACGTTGGCGTCACTCGCCTTCGAGTTTGACGACGGCTCTACCTTCGTCAAACCGCTCGACGGCAACGTCGATATTCGCGACTTCTATCAGAACATATTCACCAACGTGGTCAACGGAACGACGACCGTGAACGTGTTTACGACCGATGTGAACGGCAGCGCTGGGCCGAACCCTTACAGGCTCGACAAGCAGTTCGTCGACCTGAGCGCCTTCGCGGACAAGGTGCTTGTCTCGATGACGTTGAACGATACTGGTGCCACCGGCATCCAACGGACCTTTCTGAGCGGCATCACCGTTCAGATCGCTGAGCCGGCGTGCGTTCCTTCCGATTTGAATTGCGACGGTGTGGTCGACGCCGCGGATCTCGGCCTGCTGCTCGGCGGTTGGGGCACGGCCTTGGGCGACATCAACGACGACGGCACGACCGATTCGCTCGATCTCGCTGTGTTGTTGGGTGCGTGGTCCTGAGGTGAAGAGGCGCGACAACTCTGGCGCGGACAACTCTGGGACAACTCTGGACACCCACAATCGCGTCCACCGCGGTACCCCAACTCAACTCTCGGGCAAACGATCGGCAAACTTGGACTCGGCAAACTTGGACAGCCACGTTCTGGTGGACGCACGCGAGTACTGGGCGCGGAAAGCCCGCGGAATTAGACGGTGCGCCTTCGTCGCGCCTGGTCCGTGATGGGTTGGTTTCGGGGGCTCACTTTGGATAGTCACAATCTGGACTGGCCGTGGAGAACCTCGACGGATCGTCCCCGAGACATCGAGAATGTGGGTGTCCGAGGTGGTCCAAAGTGGGCCCGAAGCCGATCAGGGGCCGCGACCCGCGACCCTGATCACTGAGCCACAGCGCGCGAGAGTCTGACCCTCCCGGCGCCGAGTCGGCCCGTTCCGATCACCAGGCTCAACGCTCTCCTTGAAGCAGAGAGCGCCGAACCCTTGCCACGGCTCGCCAGCGGGGGCGACCTCGCCCGTGCCGGGGTACACGACACGGCGCTCGTCACTTTGGACGGGCACTCCACACCCCAGCGAAGATGGACTCGACCGCGCAGCGGACTGAGGAAGCTGGCGGATCGAGGGAATGAGCGGTGCGTCCAGAATGTGGCTGCGTCCAGAATGTGGCTGTCCGAAGCGGCCGCCCTGCAACCGCCACGCGATACGGCGCACGAGCCACTGCCGATTGCCGGATCGCGCCGGCTCGCCGAAGACGTCGCCGTAGCGGACGCGGAGTTGGCCAACCGACATGCGGTCGAGCGCGGCGATCTCCTTCTTGAGGTTGTCGGGTGGCGACGATGGCGGTTTGATCATTGCGACTCTCCGTCCTTGGGCCCGTTCCGATCGGACGACGGGCCAACGCGGACACTGAGCCTCGAGCCGCGCGAGAGTGCAAGGCCGGTGGCGGCGGAATCCACGGAGATCGAGACCGACGCCTCGACCGCGCGGGCCACGCCGGCGGCAAGGAGGCAGACGAGTTCGGTTCGCCGCTCGGAAGGCGGGATGTTTGGCGCGCGTGATGTCCGCGGCCGCGGGGGGCCGCTGTGTCCGTGCATGGGGATGTCCTTCCGCCCCACCGTCAACGAGCGGGTGCCATCCCTCTACATCTGCAGCAGCGTCTTAAGTGTCGCAAGAAATGCGATAAGGCCGACTCGTCGCCCTTTCAGCCGACGTCAGAAGGAGGCCAATGATGATCCGCCGCCCGATCGGGCAGCGGAGCGGCGGCGGTCTACACATGCAATCCGTGCATCTGTCGGTAGACCTTTCGAAGCTCCTCGGGTTGAACATCGGCAACGCCGGATCGACCAATCACAAGTCGCCACTCGTCAACCCCAGCATCCTCCACGAAGCCACGAAACGCCTGAGCGCCGTCGGGAGTAAGAGCCCCGGCTCTCTCACGGTAAACCTGCCCAACAGCTTCTGCAAAGGGCCGTGGAACACCGAGCAGCGCTGCAACGGCAGCTTCAGCAGTCTGCACGCCGTATTGAACATATGCGGGAAGCATCGCGTCTTCAGGACGCACCTCCTCTGGAACCTGTCCACCCATGAGCCAGCCACGCAGGTACGCATGGGTACCCCACGACATCGTTTGTGAAACCGTCCCATACACGTACTGGCCCGCCTTACGACGCTGAGTAGCGGCCTCGTCGCCCGGGAAGTGCGAGGCTAGTTCGTGAATCTGTTGACCTCCCACCCATCCCTGTACAACTTTAGCTACCGAACGAACGTCCATGTCCCCCTCGCCGAAGCCGATTGCCAGGTCCAGCTCTGGGATCCACCTCAGTGCATCCAGCAACTTGTAGAAGCCTTCTTCCTGCAATCGCAGCACCTCCCTCGGGCCCGCCCTCAAAATCGGGTCCTCGCGGAGCTTTGCATACAGTTCGTCGAAACTAAAGGTAGCGAGGCCAGTCACGTCCGCAGCTTTCAACATACCGCCGGGCTTGTTGACGATCTGCTGGAGATAGCTTCTTGCAATGGTTCGGAGCCGCTGCGCATCGGCAGTCGAGCGCACTTGCTGATTGACGAGACTCTGCTGGATCAGTTCTTCGAGGTTTGCGATCGCTCGCGGCGCGGAGCTTGTCGCCGCGGCATGAGCGAGATACTGAATAAATGGTCGTAGCGCAGGGAAGTCCCGGTACTGCTCTTTCAATGGTCGATCTGGCCGGAGTGACGGAAGGATCGCGAGTAGCGCGGATGTCAGCTCGTTGCGAAGGTCCGCCGCGTATCGCTCCATGTGATGTCGATGGTCAGGGTCGGCGAAGATCACGAGGCCCCTCTCGACGAGGCCAAGGCGCCCAGCCCGACCAGCCATGTTCCAAAACTCAGCACTCGAGAAGTTTCCGCCACCACGGGGCTTGTGAACTGAATGCACGAGCACAGTCGCCACCGGAAAATTCATTCCTTGGGCCAGCGTCGACGTGGCCGCGACGAAGCGAATCGTTCCTGCTCGGATCTGGTCTTCGATCAGATATCGCAGAATGGGCGACAAGGAAGAGTGATGAAACGCCACGCCACGTTCAAGACAGAACGGCAGGCCTGCGTCGAGACCAAACTCATGTCGTGACAGCGCGATGGCAAGGCGAAGCTGGGGTGACCGATCGCCATCGGGAAGCGGATCGCATCCACTACAAAAGTCCTGGGCGGCCTTCTCTGCTTGAGCAGGGGAGGCGCTAAATAACGCAAGCAATGTGCCTAGCGCGTTGAATTTGCGGCCTAAGAAGAGCACTCTCTCAGTGTTTGTCCCGAGCGATGCTTTCGGAACACCGGTTGGGATCACGAGGGGCTTCGGCTGTGGACCGGTTGAATACGGATCCGTCCAGCTCACGTTGAACGACCAATTGCCTCTGGCGCCGGCAATCTCAGCCATCCCGAGAAGGACTCGCGACGGCCGCCACTGCACATTGATCGCGTGCCCACGCTCTCGGCTTAGCCAGGATGCAACTTGATTCGCGTTGTCCATGAACGGGGTCAGGAGCAGGAGCCGAGCATCGGGAGCCTCTCTCCTTAGATTCGCGAGCAGCAGCTCCAGTCGCACCCCTCTTTCACCTTCGCTCAGGAGATGAGCTTCGTCGACGACGACCAGGCGAAGCGACTCAAACCAGTCGGGGTGGGCGCGAAGCATCAGATCCAGCTTCTCGGGCGTCGCGATGACGACGCCGTCGGCATCCTCGAGAAGGCTCATCTCAAAAGGATCCTCCTCGAAGGCGCTGCCGGCCGCGGACACCCTAATTTGAAGTGGACCGAGGTCCTCTGCGAGCTGGCGACGTACCTGCGTGCCTAATGCGCGAGTCGGTACGAGATACACAATGCGAGCGTGATCGCGATAGGCGTCGAATGTTTGAGCGATGGCAAACTCTGCAAGGAGAGTCTTTCCGGCGCTCGTAGGCATCTGAAGCACAATTGCGACTCGCGACCGGTCGAGGAAGGCCTGACGAAGTGCCTCCTGTTGGGAGGGAAGCAAGCTGAACACCGGATGTGGGCGCCCCGCCTGAGTGAGTTCACCGAGCAGCCGATCGATCCTCTCAGATATGCCTCGGGACTGGACCCAAACTGACGACGCGCGAAGTGACACAAGGGCTATTGACGCAGCCACGAGCCAGGAGCTGCTCTCTCCATCACCCACAATCGCTAAAAACTCTTCTGCGCGAACGAGCAGGCGCCGCAACTCAGCGATCACGTCGGCGGAGCCCCGGCCCTCCGTCGTTACTGATCCGGCGAGCAGGAACTCCGACGTACGAGTGACCGCATGAGCCAAGTAGTAGAAGCCGAGCAGCGAGAGAGAGTCTCGGCGTTGATGGTGCTGTCGACCGAGCCACCCGGACTCGATCTCGCGCTGATAGGCCGCGAGTTCCCGCAGCACTTCGCCACCTGCCAAAATGTCTTCCCGGCTATCCTGACGAACGACCAGCAAGACTGCCACTGAGATGGCGCAGCGGACACGGTCGATCCACTGTCGTTCGGGCAATCTGGCTCGCTCGGCATCGAGCCATCGCCTGTAGGTTGCACGACGAAGTGCATCGCGGACCTCGTGGGGCCTTCTGGCCAAGAATCCTGCAACGGAGAAGAAAAGAAGATCATCTGCAGGCGGTGAGCCGTCGACCTCGAGAACCGCATCTAGGTAGGCATCCCAGTTCGTGAAACACTCGAGCGCCGCCTGATCTTCAGCAATCGGCCCCGGCGCATCTTCTCGGAGCCATGAATCGACAGTGCGATCGCCGAGCAGTTCGCTGAAGGCGGCGATGGCGGCGACTCGCAATCGTGCAACCGCGGCTGATTGGTCTGCTCGCGGTCCCCCGTTGACCTGCCGATCGAGAATCGCCGCATCAATCTCCCGGATGGCCTCGCGCACTTCGGGAGTCCTGAAAATGGAACTCAGCTGCGCTGCTGTCACGCCGCCTCCCGTGCGCGGGCCATTACTGCTCGTCCAAAGTCAGTCAAGGGAACACCGATCGATACGACAACACCACGCGCGGTCGCCGGCGCGAACGTTCCAGCGGCGTCGCGCACGGGCTGAATGTCTCCAAGTTGACCGTTTGTCGCCCCCCGCACGATCACGGGTGCCACATACATCGCAGGAAGTTGACCGCGACCAAGTCCCTCAAGGACTCGAAGAATGACCGGCTGAAGGGGTGCGCCGCGCAGAAGACGGACAAGGAGGGTCAGTGCTCGACACAGCGCCGAGATGTCTAATGGAACCCTTCTACATTCTTCGGCCAGCAGGGCCGCGTCTGGTGGAGGGGTGTCGCGATCCTCCGTCCCCTTGACCTGGACAAACACCAGTACGTGACCTCCGTCGCCCAGGGTGGCGATTCCCCACCCGTCAAAACCCAGGATGGGTTGGTTCGGGTTCGAAGCTCCCTCCTGTGGGGCGGCTGGGTACTCGAAGGAGTACGCGACCGCGAGCGCAGCCTTTGCAACCATCTCCGCTGTCTGCGATCGGTAGGTGGTGAGTTGCGGAGGCTTCTTGCCTTCAGCGTCTGGGTTAGGTAATCCGGCCCGAATCGCTGCAACTAGATGCTCGGTTCGAAACGCTCCTCCCGCAATCTCGGTAGCAAGCACTTCTTCAGCGTCGGCCATAACCTCGACTTCGCCATAGGATCGGCGAACCAGTGCGACTGTCGCAGTGAGCAGCTCGTCATTCGGATCGTTTAAGCGACAGGCAGCGCTCACGAGCGCCCACTCGTGGTCGTTGTCGCGAACGTGCTGTACAACCCTGTAGGGCATAGTGAGGGACCGTCTATACCCGAGTCATCGGCCGTGCGCGGCTGTCAGCCCCGACCTGGCCTCCCCGCTCGTGATTGGGCAACAGAGCAGCTCTTGCAGTCGGGTCACATGTCGAGGCGACGCGCGCGACGATATCAAAGCTCGTTCCGACCGGGGGCCCGATCCCGGAACTCTGTTAACGAAGAGCCAGAGAGCGCGAGAGTTTGGGCCAACCCGCGCCCGAAACACCCCGTTCCGATCGGGGCCCCCGACGCTCTCCACAAAGTCGAGAGCGCAACCCCTCGCGGCGGGGTCGCCAACGGGGCGTTTCTCTCTGCCCGGTCTGTCAACGACACGGCCCCCGTCACTTTGGAAGGGGGCGGCTTCCACCGCCCCCCCGCGAAGCTGGACTCGACCGCGCAGCGGACGAGGAAGCTGGCGGATCGAGGGCACGAGGCGAGGCGGAGGCTCTGGCCTCCGGCCGAGCCGACTGCCCTTGAGCCGCGGGGCGTTGCGAAGCAACGACCCAGGAGTTCAACGACGAGGGCCTGTGGCGTTTGCCACAGGCCCTCGTCGTTGAACTCCCCCAGCTGGACTCGAACCAGCAACCTGGCGGTTAACAGCCGCCCGCTCTACCGATTGAGCTATAGGGGATCGTGATCCGTATGGGCGGCGTCGGGATCGGTGCCTGACGCTGCGGCCCGGGGTGGCTCGGCCGGTTTGTTGGCCTCCGTGGCGGGCGTCGGCTGCGGCGGGGGGCAGCAGAGGAGCCTTCGGGGCGGCGATAACCGGGCGGCGGTGGCCGGGATTGGATCGGGCAAAATAGCGGCTTCTCCGGGAAGGTCAAGTCGAAGCGGCGATCTCTCGCGGGGAAGCCTTGCCCTGCCCGGAGGCTTCCCCTACATTGCCGGGCTCGGCACTACGGACTCCGGAGTGCGGATGGCTGTTGCCGCGCGGACCCCGCGTGGCCCGTCCGCCGACGCCCGTCGTTGATCCCTCCGCCGCTCGTGCCGATCGGAGCCCGCCATGAAGTCTGACATTCACCCGAAGTACTACCCCGAGTGCAAGATCCACTACCGCGGCGAGGTCGTCATGACCGTCGGCGCCACGGTGCCCGAGATGCATGTCGAGGTCTGGTCGGGCTCCCACCCGTTCTTCACCGGTCAGAAGACCTTCGTCGACACCGCTGGCCGCGTCGAGCGATTCCAGCGGAAGTTCGCTGGCGAGTACTTCAAGAAGGGCGACGCGAAGCCCGACGCGAAGTCGGACGCGAAGCCGGCCGCCCCGGCTGGCAAGCCCGGCAAGAAGTAAGCGGGCCGCCCACAAGAGGCACGCTCGATCCGGCGGTCAGAGGATGATCTGATCGCCGGGCATCGGACGCTCTGCGCGCAGGCCGAATCGCGCCGCAATCGTCGCTGCCAGCGCCTCGCGCTGCGGTTCCTCGCCGTGCGTGAGGACCACGCGCGGCCGCGATCCCGCCATCGCCCCGAGCCATTCGATCAGTTCGCTCTGGCCAGCATGGGCGGAGAAGCCATCGAGGTCATGCACCGTCGCCCGGACATCGACTTCGACGCCGTCGATGTCGACGCGCTTCGCGCCGTCGAGCAGTTTCCGACCGAGCGTCCCCCGCGCCATGAAGCCGACGACAAGGAGATCGGTCTCGCGGCGCGGCAGATGATGCTTCAGATGGTGGACGATCCGTCCTCCCTCGCACATGCCGCCGCCGGCGATGATCACGCACGCCTCGCGCGTCTCGTTCAGCCGCTTCGACGCCTCGACCGAATCCGTCTCGACGAGATGGGCAAGCGCTTCGGCCAGCTCGCCGCTCGCGGTGAGTGCGGCGCTCTCGGCGTCGTAGAGATCGCGGTGCTTGCGATAGGTTTCACTCGCCCGCGAGGCCATCGGACTGTCGAGGTAGATCGGACACACGGGCAGCTCGCCCCGTCGAATCGCCTGGGCGATGTGGAAGAGCACCGTCTGTGTGCGGCCGATGGCGAAGGCCGGGATCAGGACCGTCCGCTGGGCCCAGATCGCGTTGCGGAGGATCTCGATGAATCGCGCGATCTGCGCCTGCTGATCGCCATGATCGCGATCGCCGTAGGTCGACTCGAGGAAGACGCAATCGGCCTCGGTCGGCGGGACCGGATCGCGCAGGATCGGTGAGCCCTTTGGGCCGATGTCGCCGGAGAAGACGATGCAATGGCCGCCGCTTCGAGAGTCTCCCGTTGACCGACAGCGCAACTCGACGCTCGCCGAGCCGAGAATGTGGCCGTTTTCGCGAAAGCGGGCGCTCACGCCCTTGGCGATGCCGACGGGCTCGTCGTAGCGCACGACGCGAAAGAGTCCTTCCAGCCGATCGATGTCCTCGCGGTCGAAGAGGCCTCGCAGCGGTGGCAACGACGCCCGCGCCCGGCGGCGATTCTCTCGCGCGAGATCCTCTTCCGCGTGCCCGGCGGCGTCGCGGAGCAGCAGCATCGTGAGATCGCGCGTCGCGAGCGTCGCGTAGATCGGCGCGACGCAGCCGGCGGCGGCAAGCAGCGGCAATCGTCCGGTGTGATCGGTGTGGGCGTGCGTGAGGAGCACCGCATCGAGCGTCGTCGGATCGACCGGACCGAGCGAGCGGTTGCGCTCGACGCTGTCGGGCGTTCCCTGAAAACTACCGAAATCGACGAGCAGTCGCAGCTCGTCGGTCTCGACGAGATAGCCGGAGCCCGTCACCTCACCGACCGCACCGCATGGCGTGATTCGCATGACCCAGCACCTCGGTATCGAGCGCTACTGGCCGAGCGCTCGCAGGACGACCGTCGCGTACGCGCCGCGCGGCAGCGAGAAGCGCAGCGTGCGGGCAAAGCGCTTGCCCGTGCGGTCGAAGGTATCCGGCACCGGGCGATCCTGCTCGAACCCCTCGGCGCGGACGAAAAGCGAACGCTCGGACTCGCCGAAGAACGGCCTGCGCAGGCCGGGAATCACGAGGTTTTCCATCGTGAGCCCCTCCTCGGCGAGGACAGCGGCGGCGTCCTCGGCCCACGGCTGCTCGAACTGCGTCTCGGGGGCGAAGAGCGGCAGCCGAAGCGAGCGATGCTCGTCGGGCATCGAGCGCGCGAAAGGAAACAGCATCACGCCGAAGGGATCGTCGGCCTCGATGCGCTCGCGCTCGCCCGTCGTGCGCATGACGAAGGAGCGAGCGACTGCGTTCCAGAGGTGCGATTGATAGGCCTCGACGGCCATGAGTTGCGTGAACTGCGGAAGCGCTGCGAAGGCATCGCGAAAGTCGCGACCGGCGGCGAGCGCTTCGAATGACGCCCGCTCGGGCATGCGCGGCAGAACCCCGAGAATCTTCCGCCAGTTGCCCCAGTCGCTCGCCGCAGCGCGAGTCATGACGCGGGTCGCACCGCTGTCCTTGCGGGCCGGCGTGCCGACGAGGAGTCGGATCGCTTCCTCGAACTCGCCGCGCACGAGATGCTTCGCCGCGAAACCGCCGCCGTGTCGCGCGGAGCCGAAGCGCTGATCGCCGAAGTAATTCACGACGATGAGCGAGTCACTTCGCGCGCTGGCTTCGCCCTCAGTCCCCTCGGGGATCGCCTCGCGCAGGACATGGGCCCGCCGATCGAGTTCATGCGTCGCGTTCCGGGCAAGGTCGCGGATGACGATGGTGAAGCGATTGCGTTCGATCGCCTCGGCGTCGATCGGCCGCGACGACCAGCCGATGAGCTTCCCGTGCCAGGAGCCTCCCTCAGCGCTTCCGCGACTGAGCCCCTCAGACGCGAGCTTCGCGCGCAGCGCGTCGGGTGCGCCCAAGAGTCGCGCCGTCACATGCTGCACCGTGCGGGCGTGGCGATCCTTGAGGCCCGCATAGGCCACGGCGTCGCCGCGGAGCGAGAGTTCGCGGGCGAGTCCCTGCACGGCGACGGGCGTGGTGAGGCTCGTCTTCCGAAGGACGATGAGTGCGAATGGGGCGGCCTCGCTCGGCGCGTCAACGATGCCCGCTGCGAACGGGCCGCCGAGCTTTTCCTCGACGAGAAAATCCTCGGGGAGACGACGGATGGTCATGCGCGGAGTCTCTTCCCGTCAGCCGAGGAAGAAGTTCGCGATGATCTGGTCGCCGATGCCGGTGAGGGCGGCGCCCGCGATGATGCCGGCGCAGATCGCCTCTTGGCTCTCGACCCAGATCGTCTTGCCGGTGCCCTCGCGCTTGGCGTAGCGGTCGTGCATGAAGCTGAAGAACATCGCACCGATCCACATCATGATCGTGCTGTCGACGGGAATGACGACGCCGAGGCCGATGGCGACGGCGCTCAGTGGGAACTTGCCCTTCGTCGCGACGCGCAGGATCTCGAAGAGAACGCCCGTGACCGCTGCGATGACCATCGCGGTGATCGCTGAGTTGCGGAGGTTGCCGCCGCCCTCGGCGATCATGTCGGCGACGCCCTTCCAGATGAGCGCGCCGGGCATCGGGAACTTCTCGCTCGTGACCTGGCCCTCGATCGGGAGGGCCGGATCGTAGTGCGGCAGGAAGAGCCAGAAGAAGAGCGGCACAGCGGCGAGACCGCCCGCGAAGACGCCGATGATGTGGCCCCAGGCCTGCTGCCTCGGCTTCGCGCCGAGCATGTAGCCGGGCTTGATGTCCATGAGGAGGTTCGAGGCGTTGCCGGCGACCTCGCTGGTCATGCCTGCGGTGATGAGGTTCGTCGCGGGATTCGTGCGATCGATCGCGCCGAAGGTGAACTGCGTGATCTTCGAGAGCGAGCCGGTCGGCGTCGTGCTGGTGAGGCCGGTCGCGTTCGCGGCGATGAGCGAAAGAATGATGATGAGCGGCACGCAGAGGAAACCCCAGAGCGGGTTGATGCCGAACCACTCGTAGTGCATCCAGACCGTGAACGCCGTCATGATCGGAATGCCGATGAAGCTGACCTTCAGCGGCAGTTCGATGTCGCGCAGGCAGTCGTCGGTCTTCGCGCGGTTGAAGTTGAGAAGTCCGGTGAAGGACGAGAGCAGCACCTTCGGCTTCGCGAAGAGCGACGCGAGCGAGGCGGCGACCATGATCGCGATGCCCCACCAGAGGCACCAACTGTTCAGCAGGTGTCCGCGGCCGAAGACCGCATCGCCGGCCTCAAGCGAGCCGGATTTCGGAAGAATCTCGCCGGCGTTGATCATCCACGGGGCGATGATCGCGTAGTTCAGCACGCAGCCGAGAAGGAGGCTGTTCGCGATGCGCCGACCCATGAGGCCGCCAGCGCCGAGCATCGAGAGCTCGAGCGTCGGCGTGATGGCGAGCTGGCGAATGTCGATGCCGCCGATCTTCGGGATCCAGCCGGTGACCGGATCGATGTGCTTGTAATAGATCGCGTTCAGGCTGTCGGGCAGATGACGGACGGTCTCGAAGCCAAGCCACTTCTTCTGGATGAGCGTCTGGTAGCCCTCGAGCTTCAGGAAGTCGATGAAGGCGACGATGAGGGCCGCGAATCCGAGGGCCTTCGCCTTGAAGACGCCCATCGCCACACCGGCCTTGCGGGCTGCGTCGGAGAGCGCCGCTGCGGCCTTCGCGGCAGCGGCCTTCGCCGCCTCGGTCGCGTTCACCGCGCCGCCGGGCGGGGCGTCGGGGTAGAGCGAATCGAGGACGACGGCGCAGGCGCGACCTTCGGGGAAGGGAAGCTGCTCGTCGTTCACGAAACGGCGCTTCATCGGAAACGCGACGAGCACGCCGAGGATGCTCGTCGAAATCATCCAGACCAGCATCTGCCACCAGGGCAAGATGACATTGGTCATCATCATGTAGGCGAGCAGGCTCGAGATGAGCGGCGAGGTCATGTAGCCGGCCGCGGTCGCGATCGACTGGACCGCGTTGTTCTCGAGAATCGTGAAGCCGCGCCCGACGCCGATGCCGCCGAGGATGCGGAAGGCGAGAAACGCAAGGATCACGCTCGTCACGCCGACGCCGAGCGACCATCCGGTCTTCGCGCCGACATAGAGATTCGTCGCCGACAGGATGCCGCCGAGCAGGAAGCCCGTGACCGAGGCGCGCAGCGTGAGCTGCGGCATGTCGCCGCGGTACACATGGTCCAACCACCATCGATCCTTCTGCTCACGGGTCCAGGTACTGACTTGCTCGTCGGACAGTTGCGGAAGGGCCATGGCGTCTCTGTGCTCCGGCCCGGAGCGGCGTCGGCAGCGCGCCATGCGGCGACGAGCGACGACCTGCGATCCGGTGTGGACGCAACGATACCTGAATCGCTCTGCGCGAGTCGCCCGCGTGCGCATTGGGTGGACGCCCCGTCGGGCGAGCGCATCACTCGGATCCGCGCGCTACGGCTCAGGCACGCTCGGCGCGGGCGCCTCGAATGTCTCGAAGAGCCGATCGTTGAAGATCCACGGGCGTCCGTCCTCGAGGTCCTCTTCCGGCACGAGGCGCTCGCGGGCGAGGGCGACGAGTTCGGCGAGTCCGGCACCGGTGTGGGCGCTGACGCACATGTCGGCGGCGTCCGCTGCGTCGGCCTCGCCCGTTGCCTGTGCATCGAGCAATTCGGCCTTCGTGCGCACCCTGAGATCCGGCTCGCGCGGCAGATGCGGCCAGGGCTTGCCCGGTTCCGCGACGGCGATGAGGAGGTCGGCGCTCGCAATGAGATCCATCGCGAGCGTCAGCGCCTCCTGCTCGATCGGATCGTCGGAGACGCGAATGCCTGGCGTGTCGAACCAGTCGACGACGAGGCCTTCGAGATCGATGCGCGCCGCGACATGGTCGCGGGTCGTGCCAGGCTCGGGGCTCGTGATCGCGACGGTTCTTCCGACGATCGCGTTGGCGAGACTGCTCTTGCCGGCGTTCGGCGCTCCAGCGACGACGACGCGCGGCGGCACGAGCAAACGCCGCAGGCGGAGCGAGCGCGGACGATCGCTCTCGTTCGGCGGCGTCGCGTGCCACGCGGCGGATTGGGCGAGAAGAAGCGGGACGGCGAGGCGGCTCGCGGCGCGGGTGAGCGCGGCCATGGCGAAGGCCTCGACGCGATCGCCGGCTTCGGGAAAGAGCTCCGTCGGATCGATGCCGGAAGCATCTTCCAGCCAGCCGATCTTGTGGGCGTCGAGCCACGCGCGCAGCGCATCGAGCATCGCGACGCCGCCGTGCGGGCAGATCTGGGCGCGATCCTCGGTGAGCAGGGCGACGACGCCATCGTCGAAGTCACCGAACCGCCGATGCGAGAGCGACCCGACCTGCGGCGGGCGCTCGGGAAAGAGCCGAGCGAGACCGGCCTGCACATCCCCGATGAGATCGACCACGGCGATCGCCCCCGGCCCGCGCGGGGTCGAGAGGATCGCGAAGCAATCCGGGTCGGGGACAAGGTTCTCGGGGGGAACCAGCATGCGGCTGCGGTCTCGGCGTCCGATGCGGGAGAGCGCCGTCGGCGCTTCCCGCTGCGCGGCCGCACACACGGCCGGGCTTACAGATCCTCCTCGTCGTCGTCGTCGCCGTCACGGGCGCTCCGGCCCGTCTCGCGATCGGCGCTGTCGCTGTCATCGGCGGCCAACGCGTGCCGGGCAGCGACCGCCATCCCCTGAAGGGTCAAATCGGGCACGATTCGGTTGACTAACTCATCCTGTCCGAACAGGTCCTCCGCGTCACCGCCTGTGGCGATAACCAGCGGGTAGGCGCCGTAGGCTTCGGCGTAGCGTTCGACGAGCTTCCAGACGAGGCCGCGCACCCCCTCGTACACGCCGCGCAGCATCGCCTCGCTCGTGTTGCGTCCCCACGCCTCGTCGGAGGGCTTGCGGAAGGTGATGGCCGGAAGCGCGTCGGTGTGTTCGTGCAGGGCGCGAAGCTGCATCGCGAGTCCGGGAGCGATCGCGCCTCCCTGAAAGGTGCCGGCGCCATCGACGAAATCGACGGTGACCGCCGTGCCAGCGTCGACGACGACGCAGGCCTGCTTGAGCCGGTCCCACGCGGCGGCCGCGTTGAGCAGGCGATCGACGCCGACAAGCGTCTCCGGATCGAGGCTCTCGCCGATCGGGACGGGCACATCGTCGCCGACGCGGTAGATGTCGACGCCGAGCTGATCCTCGAGCATCGAATGCAGCGGCTTCGACGCCTTCTCGTTCACGCTCGCAAGCATGATCGACGCTTGCGGCTCGTCACTGATCTCGCCCCACAGTCGGACCGCCTCGGCGATGATCGCGGCCGCGTCATCGTTGGCGAAACGGAAGGAGCGGTCGAGCTTCTCGTCGACGAAGAGACCGAGCTGGACGCGGGTGTTGCCGACCTGGACGGCGAGGAGCGGAGGCGAAGGCATGTCGGCGGCACTCGTGCGAAGGAGGAGAATCGAGGGGAAGAAAGCCGTTCAGGCGCGCTCGAGCGAGAGCGGCGCGCGAAATCCGGCGGCGCGCAGCGTGTCATCGCGCATCGCTTGGAACAGGGCGCGGGCAGCGGGTCCGGCGGTTCCGTCACCGACCGCGCGGCCGTCGAGCGAGCCGACGGCGCTGATGAGCCGTCGGCTCGAGGTGATGAGGATCTCGTCGGCATCGGCGAGTTCGCCGAGGCCAATCGGTCGGACTTCGGCCCGCAGGCCGGCGTGTGCGGCGAGACGGAGCGCGTCGGCGCGGGTGACGCCATGCAGGATCGGCGGATCGTCGTCGACCGGCGGCGTGGCGAGCGTCATGCCTCGCACGACCATCACATTGGTGTAGGCGCCTTCGCTCACGAGTCCGTCGCGATGGAGAATCGCCTCGGTCGCGCCGTGGCCGTCGGCCTCGAGCAGGGCGAGGATGTTGCCCATCAGGCTGATGGTCTTGATCTGGCAGAGCCGCCAGCGGAGATCCTCGAGGGTGATTGCCCGCACGACGCTCGGTTCGCGCATGCGTTCGAGCGGTTCGCAGGCCGTCGCCGCGGCGAAGATCGTCGGCTTCAGCGGGCCCTGCGGCACATGCGAGCGGCTCGGGCCGGCGCCGCGGGTGATCTGGAGGTAGACGGCCGCGTCGTCGAGTCCGTTCGCGTCGAGGACCCGATCGCAGATCGAGGGCAGGTCATCCGCGGAGAAGCCGCTGATGCGGGCAAGACGCAGGCTGCGACGGAGGCGCTCGACATGCAGGTCGAGACCGATGCCGTAGCGGCGTCCGGCCGCGTGTCCCTCGGCGGTGCGGACGAAACGGACGAGCTCGTAGATGCCGTCGCCGAAGAGAAATCCGCGGTCGTAGACGCTGACCGTCGCGCGCGACTCTTCGACGAGCTGGCCGTTCAGCCAGACGCGCGGCACGCGAGGTTCTTCGGCCGATGCGGACATTTCGGGAGTATACGGCGAGCGGGGATCAGCCCGTCGTCGCACGAGACGCTCGGACGAAGGCGTCGACGCGGGCCGGATCGAGCGGATTGCGCCAGTGGCCGTCGACCTTGAGATCGCTTCCGACGATGACGGCGTTGGCCTTCCCGAGCAGGGATCCGACCGTCGCAGCGGTCGCGCCGCTGCCGACGAGAATCGGCAGCGTGCAGCCGCGCCGGGCGGCGTCGATGTCGCCGAGGGGCGTCGGCTGTCCGGTCGCCGGACCGGTCATGATGATGCCGTCGGCGCCGAAGAACTCGGCGGCGCTCGCGTTCTCGGCGATGGTGATGTCCGCGGTGATGGCGTGCGAACTGTGCTTCTTCTTGATGTCGGTCAGGATGCGAACCGACTCCGCGCCGATCGTCCGACGGTAGCGGAGAAGCGGACCGGCGTCCGCTTCGGCGATGAGCCCTTCGTCGGCGACGGAGGCGAAGACGAGACCTTCGGCGCGAATGAAGCTGCAGCCGGTGGCGTGGGCGACGGCGAGGGCCGCGCGATTCGCGCCGGCGAGGATCTGGATGCCGAGCGGGCAGGGGATCGCACTGCGCACCGCGCCGGCGATCGCGGTCATCGCCGCGACGATCTCCGGGCCCACCTCGCGCAGGAGATAGGGAACATCGTGCATGTTCTCGAGCATCACCGCATCGACGCCGGCGCGATGGAGGAGAACCGCCTCGTCGGCGGCGCGGCGGACGAGCGCCGCGAGCGGCTCGCGCTCATGCGGCGTGCCGGGCAGGGCCCCGACATGCACCATCCCGATGAGGGCGCGGTCGCGCCCGAAGAGGTCCGCGGTGCGGCGTTCCGGCGTCGTGGCCGGGGCGCGATGGGCGCTCGCCTTGGGTGCGTCGTTCCGATCGCTCGTCATGGCGGCGAGTGTACTGCGATGGGATCGTCGCGCGGCCGGCGTTCGCATCGACGGGTCGCGTGCGGAGCCTCTCGCCAGGCTCTACACTTCGCGGCGTATGACTGCACGCGTGATGCGCATCGGGGCCGAAGAGGCTGGAACCGAACTCCTGCGTTTGATCGTCGGCGGCGCGCGACTCGATGTCGCTCCCGCACTCGGCTTCGCGGCGGTCTCTTGGCAGGTCGACGAGCTCGAGCGACTGGCCCTGCCGCTGCCGCTCCGCGAGTTCGCCCGTCAGCCGAAGACGGGCGGAATTCCGCTCCTCTATCCCTTCGCGAACCGCCTGCGCGGCGATCGCTGCCTGTGGCGCGGCACGCACCTCGACATCGCCGCGGTGGCAGGCCAGAAGCGCGACGCGAACGGCCTTCCGATCCACGGTTCGCTGGTCCGCTTTGGCGGCTGGACGGAGGTCGTGACCGGACCCTGCGCGGGCGACGACGGCGCTGAGGCGATCGCCGCCGAGGCTCGGCTCGCCTGGGATCCCGCCACGCCGGCGGTCGCGGCCATCTTCGGCGGATTTCCATTTCGCCATCGGCTCATCATTCGATATGAACTCTCGGGCCGCTCGCTTCGCGTGATCACCCGCGTCGAGCCGCTCGACGGCGTCATGCCGATCGCCTTCGGCTGGCATCCCTATTTTGCATTTCCGACCGCACAGCGACGCGAGACGCTTCTCTCGCTGCCGGCGCGCGAACATATCGAACTCGACGGACTCATGCTTCCGGAGCGCGAGAACGGCCATCTCGTCGTCGACGGGCGATTCGCCGCCGGTGCGTGCACGCTCTCCGGACATGTCTTCGACGACCTCTTCCGCGTCGAGCCCGATGCCGAGGCGTCGGTGCATCCGCCGCTCGGCGGGGTACGGATGCGCTGCGAGGGCGGATATCGCTATCTCCAGGTCTATGCGCCGAGCGACGCCGGCTTCGCCTGCCTCGAGCCGATGACCGCGCCGGGCGCAGCCCTCAGCGATGCCCTCGATCTGCCCGACGCAGCGCCCGACCGGCCGTTTGAGGCGCGGTTCCGCCTCGCGGCAGGCTGATACGCTTCGTCGCCCTTCGGAAGGCATCGGATCGAACCCATGGCGACATCGCTCGACGGACGCGTCCTCATCATCACCGGCGGAAGCTCTGGCATCGGTCGGGCGACGGCCATCGAGGCTGCCCGGGCGGGGATGGATGTCGTCGTCACCGGACGGCGCGAGGATCGACTGCGGACGGTCGTCGGCGAGATCGAGCGAATCGGGCGCCGCGGCCTCGCCGTCGCCGGCGATGTCGTCGATGTCGGCTTTTCGGAGCGGCTGCTCGACGCGGGCGTCAGCGCGTTCGGGCGCGTCGACGCGGTCTTCGCGAATGCGGGCTACGGCGCCGAACGACGCACGCTCGATTTTACGGATGAAGAATTGCGCCGCATGTTCGAGGTGAATCTTTTCGCGTCGGTCGATCTCGTGCGCGCGGCTGCGCGACGATGGCGTGCGGCCGGTCAGCGCGGACACCTGCTCCTCTGTAGTTCCTGCGTCGCGAAGTTCACGCTTCCAGGCTATGGCCCCTATGCGGCGACGAAGGCGGCGCAGGCGATGATCGCCCGTTCGATGCGCTATGAGCTCAGGCCGCACGGCATCGAGGTCTCGAGCGTCCATCCGGTGACGACCGCGACGGAGTTCTTCGAGGTCGCGACGGGCGCGGCGGGCGGCGCAGCAACTCCCTCGGTCGCGGCCCATGCCCCGAAGTTCATCGTGCAGCCGCCCGAGCGGGTTGCTCGGGCGGTGATCGCCTGTCTTCGCCGACCTCGCTCCGAAGTCTGGACTTCCTTCCCCGCGCGGCTCGGCGCTGCCTTCTTCACCCTTCTTCCCGGCGTCGCGGACCTGTTTCTCGCGCCGCACCTGAAGCATCTGCCGCCGGAACGGTGAATCCCGCGGTTCCGACCGCGTTGCGGGGCGACGGGGGAGGTTCTATCCTGACCGTTTCCCCATCGCGATGGCGGCCGGTGCCGCCCGCATGCTCGCCTCCCGTTCAGGAATCGCTCATCCAATGGCCATTCGCGTTGCCATCAATGGTTTCGGTCGCATCGGTCGCCTCGTCTACCGCATCGGCATGAGCCAGGGCGGATTCGAGTTCGTCGGCGTGAACGACCTCGTGCCCGCGGACAACCTCGCCTATCTCGTGCGCCATGACACGCAGCACGGCCGTTTCGCGAAGGATGCGCGGGTCGATGGCGATTCGATCGTCTGCGACGGGAAGTCGACGCGCTGCACCGCGATTAAGGATCCGGCGCAGTTGCCGTGGAAGGATCTCGGCGTCGACTATGTGCTCGAGGCGACCGGCCTCTTCACCGGCGGCGACGATGCCCGCAAGCACATCACGGCGGGCGCGAAGCGCGTGCTCATCTCGGCGCCGACGAAGTCCGACGATGTCCCGACCTTCGTCTACAAGGTCAACCACGAGCAGTATGACCCGGCGAAGCACACGGTCCTCTCGAACGCGAGCTGCACGACGAACTGCCTCGCCCCGGCGGTGAAGGTGATCCTCGACACCGTCGGTCTCGACGAGGGACTCATGACGACGGTGCACGCGGTGACCGCGACGCAGCCCACGCAGGACGGTCCGAGCAAGAAGGACTGGCGCGGCGGCCGCAACGCCTACATGAACATCATTCCGAGCTCGACCGGCGCAGCGAAGGCCGTGGCGCTCTGTCTGCCGCAGACCAAGGGCAAGCTCACCGGCATGAGCTTCCGCGTGCCGACCGCGAATGTCTCCTGCGTCGACCTCACCTTCCGCTCGTCGAAGCCGACCTCGCTCGATGCGATCAACGCGGCGATGAAGGCGGCGAGCGAGACAAACCTGAAGGGCGTCCTCGGCTACACGACCGACGAGGTCGTCTCGAGCGACTTCATGAGCGATCCGCGCAGCTCGATCTTCGACGCCTCCGCCGGCATCCAGCTCAACGATCGCTTCTTCAAGATCGTCTCCTGGTACGACAACGAGTTCGGCTACGCGAGCCGCTGCATCGACATGCTGAAGATGATGGCCGAGCGCGACGGCGTGAAGTGAGAGAGCCGAGACGCTGAGCGACTCGGTCTCGCGCATCGATGCCTATCGGGGCGACCTCAGACCACCCCAGACCACCTCAGACCACCTCTCATTGGGGCGCGGCGATCACCCGCTCCGCGGCGGCGGTCATCTCGGGGTTCTTGAGGCCGGCTGCGAAGGCTTCGCTCGTACCGGCGCGTCGCAGGCTGTCCGCGTCAGCCGCCTCGACTCGATCCGGCGCGCCGTGTCGCGGCGGAACGGGCATTCTTCGCTTTGGCCTCGGCGGGCTTCTTGGTGGGTGGCGACTCCACCCCGTCAAAGCGGAACTTGCTGGCCTCGACATAGTCACGATCGAGTTCGAAGGAGATCCATCGACGCTCGAGCGCCTCGGCAACCATGCCGGTGGTGTTCGAGCCTGCGAACGGGTCAATGATCAGGTCGTCCGGCTCCGTCAATAGCTTGATGAAGAACTCCGGCAGGATCGCCGGAAAGCGAGCCGGGTGGATCTTGATCCCGGCTTCCTTACAGCGGCGCGTGTAAGGATCGTTGGCCGCGTTGTTGCCGAAGCGCATCAGGTCGGACGGAACCTCGTCGTCGAGCACGTTGGGAGGAATCGAGCCCCCGCTGTCAACGCTCGCGAAACTCGAGCGGACCACATGGCCTGCCGGCCGCTTCGTCGATCGGAGGCCTCTCGCCGCAAGTCGCATCATGTCGGCGCTGTACGGCCGCAACACGGCCCGATTGGACGCCTTCGGCCACTCCGTCTTCGAGAGCCACCATACGAACTCGACCGAATCCTTGACGCGAATGCGCCGGACGGTCACCCACTCCGCGGGAACGGGCATCTTGGCTGGGTTGTACCAAAAGAAGTCCTGAGCAAGATGGAGGCCGACTGTTTCGACGAGCGCAACCAGCAGCTTGTAGGTGTAGATTGAGCGGACCGGCGCTCCCGGCGTCCAGGCTCCCCCGACATTGAGTACAAAGCTTCCGTCGGGCCTGAGAACCCGGCGGATCTCCTGCGCGAACGGAAGGATCCATTCGATGTACTCGGCCTGATTCGCGTTGCCGTACTCCTTCTTGAAGTGAAGCGCGTACGGCGGCGAAGTCACGACGAGATTGACGGAGTCATCCGGAAGTGACCGTAGCGCAGCCAACGAGTCGGCGCAGTACATTCGACCGTATCGTGTCGAGTAGCTGAGCGGAGCGTCGACGGGCAAAACCGTGTGGGGACTCGGCGGCGAGAAGCTGAGACGGCCTTGGACGGTCATGAGGGCATCTTCGCAGAATCGGTCGGACATGGCAGGCGGGAGCCGAGCGCCGGCCCCGGTCGGGACAGGAGGGCTGATCGCGCGGAAGGTCGCGACGGGCCCGGTGCGGGGTGTTGGAGCCGCCGGCGGCCACGCGCTCGTCAAGCCTTGGCAACGGATCGGGAGGTGACATGAGAGATCGCACAACCGAGCGCCTGAGCGAGATGATCGGGGCCCTGACAGCCGCGGATCAACGCTCGCTCTTCGAAATGCTCCGAACACGCATCGCCATTCATCCCCTCGAGGCGGAGTTCGGTGCTCCTGCGGAGGTGATTCTGGAGGCGATCTCGCGTTCGTCGGACCTGTCGAAGCGCGGCGTTCTCGGGCTCATTGCCGAGGCAGCCCTGAAGGTCCATGTGCTTGACAGGATGGACGATTGGGAGCTTCTTTCGCCGCCATCGGAGGCGGCCTTCGACTTCGGTCTGCGGCGCGACGGTCGGCTCGTGCGCATCCAGGTGAAGCGACAGCGGCAGGAGCGGCATCAGCCAAAGCGGTGGAGAGATGATCCGAGTCTCTTCGTCGTCGAGACCCAGCGAACCCGCAGCGGTAGGGGCAAGGACGGCGAGCAGACGCGCCCCTATCGATTCGAGGATTTCGATGTACTTGCGGTCTGCATGCAACCGTGCACGGACGATTGGACTTGCTTCCGCTTTGCGCGCACGGTCGACTTGCTTCCCCGTGAGGACGACGCGCGGTGTCTTGCGGTGCTCCAGCCCGTCTCGTTGAAGCCAAATGAGGTCTGGCATCATTCACTTGAAGTGACGATCAGCCGCCTCGTCGATTCACCCGGTTGATCGACTGAGGCCGCGCCTTTGGAGCGCACCGGCTTGCCGGGCCGGTGTCGGAGTTCGCGCTTCGCCGCCTATCCGACCACCCCAGACCACCCCTCAATGGGGCGCGGCGATCACCCGCTCCGCGGCGGCGGTCATCTCGGGGTTCTTGAGGCCGGCTGCGCGGCCGGCGGCGAGGGCTTCGGCGTCGGAGTAGCCGCGCTTGCGGGCGAGGTACGCGGCCCACATGCCGCCGATGGTGTTGCTCGATCCGCAGTGGAGGAGAATGGGCGTCGACGAGGACTCGTACGCCTCGGCGAAGCGGTCGACATCGGCGGCGGAGAAGCTCGCGGGGGTCACCGGGATCACCACGAGTTCGATGCCGAGCTCTTCGGCCAGGGCGCGTTCGTCGAACTGCCTCGCCTTCATCACCTCATCGTTCGTGCGAAGCGAGATGATCCGTCGCACGCCCGCTGCGTGCATTGCCCGGAGTCCCTCCGCGGTCGGGAAGCCGGCGAAGTAGGTGTCGCCCGCGCGGCTGAGATTGACGAACGCTCCGGCCAAGGGCGGTTCGGCGACGGCCACCGCGGGCTGAACGGCAGGCTTCGGCGCCGACGCACAGGAGAGGGGCAGCAGGCCGGAGATGAGGATGCCGAGGAGGCCACACGCGATGCGAGGTGAGATCGTGGAGTTCGTCGTCATGCGATGAGCGTATCCCCCCAAAGCAGGCGGCTCTCGCACGCGCCTCGCGCCTTCGGCGACCGGTGGCGGCAAGTTCCCCATGGGAGGCGAGGACGATCGCTCGACGGGGATCGACCGCTCGACGATTCTCGCGAAGCTGCAACTTCGTGATTGCGTTCCCGCGCTGCCGTCGATAGCGTCCCCGATGGGAGGGGTCCCGAGGCCGCTTCGACGGCCGCAGTGGAGTGCTCGCAATGGACAATCAGGCACGGGTGGGTAGCGGCCGGGGTGAAGGGACGCGTCGGATGTGGCGCGCTGCGATGGCCGCGACCGGCGCGCTTGCGTCGATTTCCGCGTGGACGGTCGCGTCGACGGCACTCGCCTCCGATAGCGTTCCCGCGTGGCATCAGGCCACCGCGACGACCTTCGGTTGGGGCATGTTCGAGCCGACGGTCAGCGCCGACGGCCGCTTCGTCGCGTTCCGCTCGGCGTTCAATTTCGTCGGCACGAACCCCGATGTGAATTTCGAGATCTTTCTCTACGACCGCGACAGCGGCTCGATCGCCCAGGTCACGCAGACATCGAATTTCTTCGGCAATTTCGAGCCGAAGATCACGCCATCGGGCGATGCGATCGTCTTTCGATCGCTCTTCAACTTCGTCGGCACGAACTCCGACGGCTCCTTCGAGCTCTTCGAGTACGCGGTCCCGACCGGCACCTTCAAGCAGCTCACCTACACGCCGGGCACGGCGACGGTGAGCGCGGCGCGCATGAGCGCCGACGGCGACGCGGTCGTCTTCCTCTCGAACTTCGACGGCACGAACGATGTGCTGCGCTACCGGCGGTCGACCGGCGTGCTGACGGAAGTCACGAGCCTTCCTCCGGGCTGCATCGTTTCGAGTCCCGCGGTGAACGCCGACGGGACCGTCGTCGCCTTTCGATCGAACCACAACATCGCCGGCGCCAACCCCGATCTGAGCTTCGACATCTGGCGATGGACCGAAGGCGTCGGCATCGCTCCGGTCACGCAGACGAACAAGCTCTGCGAGCTTCCGGCGATCGACGGCTCCGGCCGCTTCGTCGCCTTCCTCTCCCGCGCCAACCTGACCGGCGAGAATCCCGGCTTCAACCGCGAGATCTTCATCGCCGACACGCTGCGCGGCGGCTACACCCAGGTGACCCCGAGCCTCAACAGCGGGAAGCACCTCGAGCCGGTCTTCAGCCCGACGGGGGCGTATCTCCTCTTCGAGTCCGAACGCGATCTCGTCGGCTTCAATCCCGACAAGAATCGCGAGCTCTTCCGGTACACGCTCTCGTCCGGCGGAAGCGAGGGCCGTGGCGCCGGCGTGATCGAGCAGCTCACCCAGACGATCGGCGGCGTGAGCATCAGCGGACTCTCCGATCAGGCGGCGTCGAACTATGTGACCATCTCCGAGGATGGCGGGCACATCGCCTACCGCAACGAGCATGAACTCGACCCGGACGCCGAGGATCCGGCGCCGCAGGTGAACCTGGAGATCTTCGTGGCGACGCTTCCACCCGCCGCGACGCCAGGTGATCTCACCGGTGACGGTCTTGTCGACGAGAGCGACCTTGCGATCTGTCTGGGGGCTTGGGGAACGGCAGATCCAGCCGCAGACCTCAGTGGCGACGGGGTCGTTGACCTCGTCGACCTGTCGATTCTCCTCGGCTTCTGGAGCGGCTTGGGCTGATCGGAGGGGATGGGCGGTCTCTCGGGGCGGATTCGGAGCGACATCCGGCGAATTCGCTTGCAGGTCCTGCGAGATGGAATGGAATAGGATCGGAAGCTGCCGCGGGCGCGTGAGGCCTCCTTGGGGAGTGCGCCAGCCGCGAGCCAGATGCACTGCGCGTCGAGCCGACGGGGCACGACCGCCGTGCGGCAGCTTCCGATTGACGCTCCGGCCCTCTCGTTCTCCATCTGCCAGTGGATCCAGCCCGCCATCAACGCATTTCGGACCTCTTCGCGGAGGTCATGGACCTGCCCGCCGAGGAGCGTCGGGTTCGGCTCGACCGCGCCCGCCTCGACGACCCGGGTGTGGTCGAAGAGGTCGAGACGCTTCTTGGGTACCGCGAACGCGAACGGGCTGCGGATGCCGGTCCTGGCCTGCGCGGGCCGGTGATCGCGACCGGCGTGCTCAATGTCGGGGCGCTGATCGTCGGTGCGCCGGACGATCCGACTGGCGGCCTCGGAACGCTCGGTCAGGACGCCGCCTCGTCGACGCCGATCGGCTCGGCGCTCGCTAGCACCGCCCGGTACACGATTCAGCGCGTGCTTGGCGAAGGTGGCATGGGGACGGTCTATCTGGCCGAGCAGGATCGTCCGCGACGGACGGTCGCACTCAAGGTCATGCGGGCGGCGGTGGCCAACGCCGCGTCGATGCGCCGTCGCTTCGAACTTGAGGCGAACCTGCTCGGTCGACTCGAGCATCCCGGGATCGCCCGCATCTACGACGCCGGCGTCGCCTCGGTCACGACCGACTCGGGGACGGCGACCGTGCCCTACTTCGCGATGGAGTACATCGACGGCTTGCCGCTCCATCGCCACTGCGACGAGCGATCGCTCGGCACCCGCGAGCGCATGGCCTTGGTCGCCCAGATCGCCGAGGCGGTCGCGGTCGCCCATCGGCATGGGGTCGTTCATCGCGACCTGAAGCCGGCGAACATCCTGGTCGACCGCAGCGGACGGGCCAAGGTCCTCGACTTCGGCGTCGCCCGCGCCACGCTCGATCCGGTGGGCGGGGTCCTTGGCGTCACCACGCAGCACACCGACATGGGCCAGCTCATCGGCACGCTCGGATACATGAGTCCCGAGCAGGTGGGCGGCGATTCCTCGAAGATCGGCGTGCAAAGCGATGTCTACGCGCTCGGCGCGATCGCGTATGAACTGCTCGCCGGTCAACCGCTCGTCGATGCCCGAACGAAGAGCATCGCCGAGGTCGCCCGGGTCATTCAGCTCGATGAGCCGCGGGCGCTCAGTTCCTTCAACCGCGTTTTCCGCGGGGATCTCGAGACGATCGTCGCGAAGGCGATCGAGAAGGATCCCGGTCGCCGCTACGCCGACGCGGGGGCGCTTGCCGAGGACATCGGTCGCTATCTGCGCGACGAGCCGGTCGTCGCGCGGCCTGCGACGACGCTCTATCAGATCTCGAAGTTCGCCCGGCGCAATCGCGGGCTCGTCGGCGGCGTCATCGCGACGATCGTGGTCCTGCTCGTCGGCCTCGTTGCGACCTCCGCTGCGATGTTCAAGGCCTTCGAGGCCCAATCGCTCGCGGAATCCGAACGCACCAAGGCCGAGGATGCGAGGCGGCTCGCCGAGGAGCGTCGCACGGCGGCGGTTGAGGCCCAGGCGAGGGCCGACAATCGCTTCGGCCAGCTTCGCAAGCTCGCGAAGACCTTCGTCTATGACTTCCACGACATGATCGTGGATCTGCCCGGTTCGCTCGAGGCGCGGAAGAAGCTCGTCAGTACGGCGCTTGAGTATCTCGACGGCCTCGCCGCCGAACAGAGCGAGGACATCGATCTCCAGAACGAGCTCTCCGAGGCGTATCTCCGCGTCGGACAGGTGCAGGGCTACGGTTCGCGGGCGAATCTCGGCGATCGCGAGGGGGCGATGGTGAGCTTCCGCAAGGCCCTCGCCGTGCGCGAGGCGGCGCTGGCGCGGCAGCCCGACCATCGTCTGACGCTCGACGGCATCTGCATCATCCGCAACCAGATCGCCGGGCTCATCGCCGCGAACGGCGATCCCGAGACCGCGCTGACCGAGTACGAACGGGTGCTCGCGGATCGGCTGCGGCTCGCCGACGCCGAGCCGAACAACGCGAAGTTTCGATATGCGGTGAGCGTCTGCCACCAGTGGATCGGGAACATGCATCGCCAGATCGCCGACCGGCTCGGTCGAGAGCGAGCCGCCGAGCAGGACAAGGCTGCGGCCGAAGCGATCGCGGCGAAGGAACGGGAACGCCTCGATCGGGCGCTGACGAGCTTCCGCGAGCAGCTTGCCGTCGCGAAGGCGGTCGCTGCGATGGATGAGGAGCTCGTCGCCCGGGCGATTCCGGTCGCCCACGAGAAGATCGGCGATGTGCTCCGCGATCGCGGCGAGAACGATGCGGCCATCGTCGAGTACGAGCAGAGCCTAGCGTTCCGCGAGCGGCGGATGGAGCGGAAGCCGGACAACGCCGAGGCCCGGACCGATGTGATGGCGTCGCTGTCGAAGATCGGCGCGTCGCTTCTCAACCTCAACCGCTTCGCCGATGCGGACGCCTATCTCTCCCGCAGTCATGCGATGGCGTTGACTGCGGTGGCCCAGCAGCCCGACGATCACCTCGCCCGCACGAACCTCGTCGTCTCGCTCACCCGGAGGGCCCAGGTGAAGTCTTCGCTCGCCGAAGAGGCTGGGAAGTCAGACGCGACGCGGGTCGAGGCCCTGCGCCTCGCCGAGGAGGGGCTTGCCGCTGCGAAGCAGGCCTTGGACCTCCTGAACGCGATGCAGGCCGAAGGCAAGCTCGAACCAGCGAAGAAGCCGTGGATCGACATCGCCGGACAGCTTGTGCAGGACTGCGAGGCGGTGCGGGTGCGCGTCGGCGGTGGGAGCCAGAGCGGCGACGACTAGGCGCTTCCCAGCTCACGGGCGAGCCAGGCCTTCGCGAGGGCCCAGTCCGCTGCGACGGTCGACTGGGCGCAGTCGAGGACCAGGGCCGTCTCCTCGAGGGAGAGGCCGCCGAAATAGCGAAGCTCGACGACGCGGGCCTGTCGCGGATGCAGGCGAGCGAGCTTCTCGAGGGCATCCTCGAGGGCGAGGAGATCGACTTCGCTGCGGGGGTCCTCCGAGGCAAGGCCGTCGTGCAGCGGGGTGCGGCCTCGCTCGCCGCCGCGCTTGTCGGCGTTCGTTCGGCGGGCATGATCGACGAGGATCAGTCGAATGGTGTTCGCAGCGACGCCGAGAAAATGGGCTCGCCCCTTCCAGTCGAAGCGGCTCTGGTCGACGAGGCGGAGAAACGCCTCGTGGACGAGAGCGGTCGGCTGGAGCGTGTGACCGACCCGCTCCTCGCGCATGCGTCGGGCTGCGATCGCCCGAAGCTCGTCGTAGACGAGCGGCAGAAGCTCGCGGGCGGCGCGGCTATCGCCTCGGTTGATCGCCTCGAGGATCTGCGTCGCATCCCTTTGATCGTTTGGCGGATCGCTTGGCGGATCGGAAGGGGCAGGATCGTTTCGGTCGTCGCCCATCAGTCGAATCGTAATCGCTTTCGCCTGCTACACGCTCCACGCCCCGAGCAGGATCGCGAGATCGCTCGGCCCGACCGAGCCGTCCCCATCGAGATCCGCGGCATGGCTTCCCCCCGCGGCGCCCCAGACGCCGAGAAGGATCGCAAGATCCTCTGCCGCAACCGAACCGTCGCCGTCAAGATCGGGAGAGGGTGCAGGGAGGTCGAGCGCCTGAATCCAAGTCCGCCACGAGGAGGGACCGACGGCGTACTCGTGATTGGCCCAGAATCGAGGGGCCGTGCCTGGGGCCGCGGGATCGCGGCGGACGGCCGCGTAGTCGCCCCATCGGTTCGACTCGGTATACGGCCCTGGATTGGTCTTCACGATCGTCGGGGTGCGCATCGTTCCGAGCGGATCGGAGGCCGTTCGATAGGTCGTGCAGAGCGAGATGAACTCGCTCGGGCTGCTGCGGGCGAAGGTGAGGGCGGCGTTTCCGGCATCGTCGGCGCCGATCGCCGAATAGAAGGTGCGAACGGTCCCGCCGAGATCGACCGTTCCCTGCTGGCGCACCGCTGGCAGCGAACCGGAGGTCGGCCAGCCGTTCATTCGGAACTCGTACCAGCGGACGACGACGCGCGACGCGTTGATGTGATGCGTCGCCCAGAACGAGCCATTTCGATAGTCGACGCTCCAGAACCGGGCCTCGAAGTTCTCGATCTTGATGGTCGTGCCCTGCTGCGGCGCATCCTCGGGAGGGCCGTACGCGGGCACGGTCAGTTCGGTCGAGACGAGCGTCGGCGTCGTGAGGGGATTCGTCAGGCAGAGGAACTTGACGAGGGTGTTCGAGGCAGCTTCCTTGTGCTCGAGCAGATAGAGGCCAGGAGCGTTCGGATCCATCACCGGCGGAATGCCGCAGGACTCGGGGCCTGTCACATACACGAGTTGCTTCGCGATCGCCGGCGGCTGACCGGCGAGAAGCGACGCCTTGTCCCAGATGAATATCTGATAGTTCCCCGCCGAACCGTCGCCGGTGACATACACGGCCTCGTCGTCGACGGAGAGATTCGGCGAGTCGAAGGTTGCGCCGGCGGGCACCGTCGTCTCGAGGCGATACTTGAACCATGTGCCCGGCGCGTTCGCGTCGTCGCTCACGGCTATCAGGATGAACGATTTTCCAGCGGGCGCGGCTTCCGATGCGATCGCCCAGAATCGCCCGTGGATCGGGTCGTAGATGCACTCCGGATCGAAGACAAAGCCCGTCGCCCCGAGCGAACCCCAAAAGCCGCCGCTCCCTTCGATCTCATCGGTGAAGAGCTGGGCGCCGCTCTTGTCGAAGATCGAGATGCGCCCGTTCGTCATCGCGACCAAGTGTTGGGGACCGACCGCAAGAATCGGGTCGGGCGGCGTCCATCCGGTGTCGATGATCGCATCGAATCCGACGCCGAGATCGTTCACCTCGATCGTACGAGCGGCATCCTCGACGCCGCGGGCATCGAAGCGCGGCGGGATGTGTGGCTTCGCTTCCGCATCATCGTCGCGCGGCGCGGGCACTGCCGTCGCGGGATCGATGCCTGCGCGCTCGCCGGCGGCGCGCATCGTCGGCTCTGCCGTGAGAAGCGAGAGATGAACGGCGTCCGGATCGCCGAGTCCGGCGTCACCGTTCCACGCGATGGCGACGCCGCCGTGATCGAGGGCGATCGCCCGCGTGGTGCCCGCCGCGGCCCGCAGCATCTGCTCGCCGGGGAGTCCATCGGTCAGCGCTCGTGCCGCGCCGATCGGACGAGCATCGGCGTCGAGACGGACGATTGCGAGTTCGCGTCCGGAGTGCGCGATCGAGGCGTCGTCCGTCTGCGTGGGCACGACGGTGAGCGCCACGCCGAAGCCGCTCTCGGTCGCGAAGGGTGCGGCGGCGAGCGACTCGCTCCAACGCGCCCCCAATTGGAATCCCGATTGGGCCCCCGATTGGGCATGCTCAAGCAGGGGCGTGGGCTCGCCGATCGGACAGCCGCGCTCGTCGAGCCGTAGCGCGAAGGCCATATGGCCAGTCGTCTCTCCCTTCGAGCGCAACGATGAGAAGGTCACGAGCGTGCCGTGCGGCCCGTCGACGACCGACGCCTCGTAGGCATCGTCCGCAAGCGTGTTCGGCTCCTGCCAGGCCGAGGGGAGGATCGCGGCGCCCGCTGCCGTCAGGACCATGCCGCGAACGCTTGCATTGCCCGCTCGATCGTCGTCGGTCCAGGTCACGACAAGCGATCCGTCGGCCCGAGCCGCGATGCTCGGCGATCGAAGATGCCAGCCCTCGGCGAGCGTCCGCTCGGGCGCGAACTCGCCCGAAGGGGACATGCCGCGGAGGGCGACTCTGCGGCCCTCGCCGATCCATGCGAACCAGATGGTGCCGTCAGGCGCGACGGCCACGACCGGCGAGTGCTGCTCGCCCTCGGTGCGCTCGTTGACGCAGCGCTCGGAACTCGCTGCGGTGTCGCCTCCCGGGGATTCAATTCTGAAGTCGGCTCTCAAGTCGGCTCTCAAGTCGGCCGGGCGCAGCACGCGAGCGATGATCGATCCGCGATCGCCATCCTGCCCGTGGGCGTCCCATGCGATCACGACGCCTCCGCCGGCGTGGGCCGGAATGGCTGCAATCGTCGGGCTCTGATGGCCCGTCTCGATGAAGCGATGGACCTCGCGCTCGCCGCCGATCGCCACGCCGCGTCCGTCAAAACGCTGCAAATAGATGCCCTGATGACCATTCGACTGACGGCGACTCGTCCAGACGGCAATGAGCTCCCCCTCGCTCGTCCTCGTGATCGCCGGCTCGAACTGGGCGGAGCGGCTGAAGGTGCTCGCGCGAAGGTGCTCGACATGCGGGATCGTCGCGTCGCGGCGAGCGGGTGACGATGGCGCGCAGAGGACCGCGAGTGCGATGGTCGACAGGGCGATCGGCGTCGGCATGACTGAGATGAACTCCGGAGATGGATCCGCCGTGCGAGCGGATCTCGGCTTTGCAACGAGCTGCGCACCGTTGTACGGCATCAACCCCGCTCTCCCAAGAGGAAAGTGCCGATTCGAGCGAGGATTGCATGGACGGTAGCATGCGACCATGCGCGACGACACGAAGCCATCGACGATTCAATCGCCCTCCGCACGCGTGCTGAACGGATTGTCTGACGGAGGCGGTTCGATCGACCGACGGCGATTTCTCGCGATCGGCGGCGCGCTGGTTGCGTCTGCGCTCCTCCCGACCGGATGCGCGACCGAACCAACGCCCGTCGGCGTGACGAGGCGGCGCGTCACGAGTGCTCGCATCGCCCGCGGCGAACGACTTCGCCTCGGCGTCATCGGCGTCGCCAACCAGGGCGGCGCGAACCTCGGCGCGGTGAGCGAAGAGTCGATCGTCGCCCTCTGCGATGTCGATGCGAATGCCTTGGCGGATGCCGGCGCCCGCTTCGCCGACGCGCGGCGCTACCGCGACTTCCGCGAGCTCTTCGCCGACGATCGCCTCGACCTCGACGGCGTCGTGATCTCGACGCCCGATCACACCCACGCAGCGGCCGCGGCGACCGCACTCACCATGGGGATCGGGGTCTATCTCGAGAAGCCTTTGACGCACACCGTCGAAGAGTGCCGGCTCCTCGCGTCCCTCGCGGCGCGGCATGGTTCGATCACCCAGATGGGAACGGTCATCCACGCGAGCGAGAACTATCGACGCGTGATCGAGCTCATCCGCAGCGGCGCGATCGGTCGGGTCACCCAAGTCGACACCTGGTGCCCGAAGAGCTGGTGTTGTGGCAAGCTGACGCCGGGTGCGCAGCCGCCCGCCCACCTCGATTGGACGCTCTGGCAGGGACCGGTCGCCGAGGCCGCGTTCGTCGAAGGCATCGCGCCGGCGAACTGGCGCGGACACTGGCGCTACGGCACGGGAACGCTCGGGGACATGGGTTGCCACATCCTCGACTTGCCCTTCTGGGCGCTCGGACTCGACGATCCGCGCTGGAGTCGATGCGAGATCCACACCGAAGGACCGCAGCTTGATGCGATCGGCTGCCCGCCGTGGCTTGAGGTGTCATGGGCCTTTCCGCAGCCCGACGCTCCGCAACCGAGCGACCCGCTCATCCTCCGTTGGTTCGATGGCGGCCGCATTCCACCGCTCGTGCAGGAACTCGGCGCCAAGGACCGGCAGGATTACTTCAATCGCTTCATGGTCTGCTTCCAGGGCACGCGCGGATTCCTGATGGCAAACTACGGTGAGCTGCTGATTCTTCAGGCTGGCGATGTGAGCGTGCCGCCGCCCTCGATCGCCCCCTCACCGGGCCAGCAGGCGGAGTGGGTGCGGGCCCTTCGCGAAGGTGCCGTCGAGGGCCCGCAGGCGCCGCTCTCACACTTCGGATACGCGGCACCGCTCACCGAACTCGTCCTGAGCGGCACGATCGCCTATCGCGCTGGCCGACCGCTCGTCTGGGACAGGCGGCGGCCGATCGGCATGATGGACCCGGACATCAGGGCGTTGGCGGCGTCCCCCCGCCGGGCGGGGTGGGCGTTGCCGGCGTTGGCGTAGCGGCTGGGGCGCGAAAGCGAACCTTCAGCGTTCTGCGATCGTGCGGGCCGCCGCCCGGCCCGGCCTTCGTCACGACCAACTGATAGATCGTATCGGAGGCGCTGGTGCTCTGAATGGGGAAGAGAAGGACTGACCCTGCTCGCGTGACACCCGTGGCAGTCACGATCGCTTGGTCACCGAAGTTGGTCGTGCCGGGCGCGGCAACCTGGCCGGTGCCGCTGAGGCGCTCCACCTTGACAGTGAGATCTTCCGACGGTGCCATCGCGAACACCACCACTTCGAGTTCCTCGGTGGTGTTGACATCCACGCTATCGATGACCTGCACGGTGGATGGAACGCCGGCGGCATAGATCGCGCCCAATGGAAGAAATCCCGCACCCACGCCGATAATCGTGATGCCGGAAAGAAGTGCCGCGATGACGGCGAGGGCAAGCGCGATGATCGCGAGAGGACGACCCGTCGGGCGGGGCGTGTTGTGGTCGGTCTTCGAATCGGGCATGGCGTCTCCGTGGAAAGGTCGAAGCGTACCGACTTCCTTGGTTCCCGGAGGAGCCGTTGCATTCAATAGTGAATGAAGGCGACGACTGCCTGAACAAAGAATTGACTCGCGCCGATCGCAGGATCCTCATCCGCCGGAGGGGCGATCGGTCCGGCCCGCCAGTCCGACCGCGAGCTGGCGGGCCCGATCGACGCCGAGAAGCCGGCCGGCGGCCTCCGCCTCGGCGAAGCGGGCCGGTGCGAGCGAGCCCCGCAGGCGTCCGATCGCCGCCTCGCGAAGCGCCGTCTCGGTCGTCGATCCCTCTGCTGCAAGCGCTGTGCGCCACGCCTGGGCGGCGGTCAGGAGCATCACCGCCTCGGATCCGGCACCGAGGGCTTCGGCGACCACGCCGGCGAGTTCGATTGCGTGGGCGAATCCCTCTGGCTGCCGGTCGAAGTCCGCGTGATCGAGCGAGCGGGCGACCCACCTTGCAGCGGCCCGCGGATCGCCGCATCGGAGGCGAACGCGTCCCAGCGTGTGGGCGGCGGTCGCGGCCCGGATCTCGTCGCCCAGCCGCTCGAAACTCGTGAGCGCAGCGCTCAGCGAACGCTCCGCCTCGTCGAGCGCGCCGCGCTCCATCGCGCAGAGGCCGAGCGTCAGCCGGAACTGGTCGCCGATCTGCCCATCACCGATCGTCTCGGAAATGGTGATGGCCTCATGCAATGCCGTCTCCGCCGCGGCGATTGCGTGCAATTCTTTTTCGATCAGTCCAACATTGTTCAGGACGAGTGCGAGACGGCGAAGCGGTCCCGATCGCTCCTCGATCGGCGCATCCGCCGGAGGCATCAGGCCGCGGGCCAGGGCGAGCGCCGCATACGCATGCTCGCGCGCTTGCGGACGATCCCTGATCCAGGTCATCTTGAAGGCGACCGCATGTAAGCGCATCTGTCGAAGATCGCCGGTGCCCGCGCGGGCCTCGATGATCGGCCGCACCGCGTCGAGCGCCTCGGCATAGAGCGACCGCGGGTACCAGAAGTCTTGGAGGGCGATCGCCAGATCCGCCGCAGCATCGAGCTCGCCGAGCGTTCGGGCGATGGTGACGGCATGACGACAGTTCTCGAGATCGATCGCAATGCCGTCGGCCCAGCGCTCCATCGCAGCGCCGTCGAGCGGCGCGCCGGCGTCGCGCCGACGCGTCGGCGCGGTGACCCGATCGGCGATCGCAGCGACGAATCGCCGGTGCAACGCTTGCCACGCGGGCGCTTCGTTCGGCTCGAGACTTCGCGCGTGCAGCAGCCGTTGACAGTGTTGGCGGAGCGGCTCCGGCGTGCGAAAGCGGACTGCACCGCCCGAGTCGTCGAACTCAAGAAGCGAACGCTGACAGAGCCGAACCACCCGATCTGGAATCGAGTTGGGGACGGACCGTTGGATGCCGCCGGGTCCGTCGAGCTCGATCGGGCCGATGACCCGCGTCGCCTCGTCGAGCGACCAGGGGCCGCGAAAGACGGCGACGCGCACGAGCAGTTCGCGCTCCGCCGCATCGAGCGAGTCATAGTCGCGTCGGGCGATCGCAAGCAGCCGGTCATCGGCGCGCGACGAGGGCCCTGACTCGCCTCGCCGCAGCGCATCGCGAATCGCCTCGGGCGGGAGGATGGCGACCTGTCCCGCCAGGCGGAGAAGGAGCGCCGGCAGTCCGTCCGCGGCGCGACAGATGTCCGCGACGATGGGAGCGTTCGCGCGATCGAGGCGGAAGGTCGGACGGGCGAGCGTCGCCCGATTCGTGAAGAGGCGCACGCTGTCGTGCTCGGCGATCCGCGCCGGATCGCGATCGGTCGCGAGCGGGAGGGCGAGTCGCGGCACGCGGAACTCCGACCAGTCGGCCGGCGCCCGTCGTGCGCTGAGGAGGAGTCGCACTCCCGTCGATCGCAGCTCGTTGAGGAGTGCGGCGAATGTCGCAGTGTTCGCCGTCGCACCGGACGAGGCGATTGGCTCGTCGCCCTCGACGAAGTCAGCCTGATCGACAAGGAGCAGGAGCTCCCGTCCGCGCACGCAATCGCGGAGCGTCTCACTGCCCCGTGCCGCTTCGCCGGCGAGGAGCGACCGGAGCGCTTCGGCGAACCGGTCCGGGCGATCGAGGGCAGCGCAGTCGATGCTCAGTGCGCTAAGGCCCGGCCGCGCACGCACCGCATCGTGGGCGACGCGCAGGGCGAGCCACGACTTGCCCGATCCGGGGGAGCCGGTGACGGCAACGGCGCCCTCCTCCTCGAGGAGCGCGAGCACCGCAGCTCGCTCGTCGCGGCGCTCGACCGGACTCGGCGGCGCGGAACGGAGGTTGGAGGCGAGTGGTGGCGGCGCGGGACGGTCGGAGGCGATCGCGGCCGGGGTTCCGCCAGCATTCGACGGGCCGCGCTGTCCGCCGGTGCGGCGCAACGCGAGCGCCGGTCGTGCGTCGGCGATGTCGCGCAGCCGCGCCGAGGGACTTCGCTCAAGACAGTGTCGGACGAGGTCTGCAAGATGGTCCGGGACCGCGCGAAGCGCCGCGAAGTTCGGCTCGCGGTGCAGGACGGCGTCCATGCGCTCGCGCAGCGATCCGGGCTTCGGCAGAAAGAGCGGCTCGTCGGTCAGGCACTCGAAGAGGACACAGCCGAACGCCCAGATGTCGACGCTGCGGTCCGCACGGCCCTCCAACTGTTCCGGCGCCATGTAGGGCGGCGTGCCGGCGATGAGCGGTTCGCGCGGCGTGGGTGACGGGGTGTCGCTCACGGCGTGTGAGCCGCGCGGATGCACCACCGCCGCGATGCCCCAATCGAGGAGCACGACGCTTCCCTCCGCCGTGATCATCACATTCGCAGGCTTCAGGTCACGATGGACGATCGGCTGCGGGCGGCGGTGGGCGTAGTCGAGCACATCGACGATGCATCGGGCGATCGCGATGGCCGCCTCGGGCGTGGGGCGATGGTGGGCAAGATGGTGCGCGAGCGTCGTGCCCTCGAGATACTTCATCACGAAGAGCGTGCGATCGGGTTCCTCGATCGCCTCGTGCACGGTCGCGATGCCAGGGTGGTCGAGTGCCGCGAGCGTCTCGGCCTCGTGCAGCAGCCTCGCTCGCCAGTCGGGATCGCGAGCGACATCCGGCCGGACGACCTTGAGCGCCACCGGGCGGCGCGGCCGCTGCTGCATGCCGAGCCAGACTTCGCCCATGCCGCCTGCGCCGAGAAATCGCTCGAAGACATAGCGATCGCCCACGGGATGCGGAAGGGGCCGCGATGGCGCCGGCGGCTTGCCCTTGGCGCGATCGAAAAGCCGATCGATGCCGCGGAGCGAGTCGAGTGCCCACGAGTCGGCGGTGGGATCCGAGGCGTCGCGCTCGCGCCCGTCACCGCCATCGCGTAGATCGCCGCCGCTCGGGGTCATGGTGAGACGATACGACCTGCGGACTTCGAAGCGCTCACTCAGGAAATTCCCGCAGGGCTCCACACGCCCAAGAGGAGCGCAAGATCAGCCGCTTCCACCGAGCCGTTCCCGTCGAGGTCGGCAGGACAGCCGCGGCAGGGGCCCCAGGCTCCGAGCAGGATCGCGAGGTCGCTCGAAGCAACCGATCCGTCGCCATCGAGATCGCCGACGAGCGTCGGTGCCGGTCCGGGGACGGGAAGCGAGAGGATCAGCGTCTCGCCCGATCGGAAGGTGCCGAGTTCGACGCTGCCCTCGACGGGCGGGCGGTCGGTCACGAGGGTGATGCTTCCGAGCGTCGCCCAGCGAATCGCGTTCGCGTTCGGATTTGACGCAAAGGGCTCGGTCGCGTGGCGAACCGCATCGGGGGTGATCGCGATCGACCAGGGCTCGCCGCTCGTCACCTCGCCGGAGTGCGGCGCAGGCAGGTGCGAGGAGGTCGCGATCACGGTCGCGCCGGCGGGGAGGGGGACTGCGAAGGAGCCGATCGATTCATGCGAGTCGATATTTGCAATCGCATATTCATATCGATAGGAACCGTCCGACTCCTCGATCACATTGCATCCGACCTGCACGCGCCCGTCGCCCGGCAGGTCGATGACGCGAAGCGTGACCGTCGGCTCGAGTGCGGCCCAACGCTCGATCGCCGTCGAGCCCGCTGCGGTCGGTCCGAGCGGAAGTGGCGTGCCAAGCATCGAGGCGGGATGGAGATCGCGGGTCGCGCAGCGCGCGTTCGGATCGCCTTCGCTGGGATGGATCGACACGAGCTCCATGACGAAGGTGGCCCCGGGATGGAGCGCCGGATCGACCTCGCTCGTCGCGACACGGCAGCGCCGCTCGAGCGGGCCGCTCGGCGAGCCCACGGAGAAGGGGAAGGGGAAGCTTCCGGTCGAGGCGTTCACATCGGAACGGCGACTCATCTGCGGTTGGCTGGCGAGGGAGTTGGCGGTCGATGTCGTCGAGCAGCCGATGCCGAGCGCCGGCGGGCAGCCGGCGCCGGCCGGTATGCAACTCGAGCAGATCGCCGTCTGCAAGGCACAGAACTGATGGCTCACCCACGAGGCGCCGAGGTGGCGGATCGCCCCATGTTCAATGCGCATGAGGTTGTGCACCGAGATCGTGTGGGCGGCGTTCGTGCCGTTCCAGCTCAGTTGCACATCGCCCAGATTGCACCAGACCGCGCCGGTCGAATAGGCACGCTCGCCGCCGACGATCGCGAAGCCGGCGGTGCTCGGAATGTCATGCAGGAGCAGGTTGGTCTCGACCGGTGACGCGAGAGCGAGCGTCGGTGCGAAGAGAACGGCGAGCGAAACGAGTGATCTACGCATTGGTCCATCCAAACTCCACCATGCGGTGGTTGAAGGTCCCGTCGTCGAAGAGATCGATGAGCGCATAGGAAGGCGGGCAATGGTTGTCGTTCGCCTTCCACCAGCCGCCTGAGACGGCTCCGTCGCAGCAATAGGTGATGCCGTCGGCTTCGCATCGATCGATCAGATGCATATGCCCGGAGAGGACGAGCTTCACGCGGCCGGTGCGACGCAGGATCGCATGGATCGGCTGGGCGTCGAGATGAAGCAGGCCGCCCGAGATCGTGCCGCGGTTGTTCGCACCGCGGTAGCCGGAGCCGCGCACGAAGGGGGTCACCGAGACGATCGGAATGTGCGAGACGACGACGGTCGGCAGTGTCGTCGCGGCGAGATCCGCCTCGAGCCACGCGGTCTGCTCCTCGCCGAGAAGCGCGAGATAGCCGCAGTCATCGGCGGGATCCTTCGCGACGGACTGAAGCAGCACGACATGCCAGCCGCCGCGATCGAAGCTGCGATAGTCAGCCGATATCCCGAGCGCCTGTCGGGCGAGTCCGCTTCCATATTCGCGCTCGTCGCCATGCGAGCCGCACTTCGCGGCGCACCAGCCCCAGAGATCGTGATTGCCCAGGCAATGCTCGACCGGTACGCGAAGGTGCTCGCGGAGCATCCGGGTGAAGAGATCCCAGCGATCGCGGGCGACGCCGAGTCCGGTTTCGAAAGAATCAAAGATCAGATCGCCGCCGGTGATGACGAGCTCGGCCGACTGGGGCGACTCCTGCACATGGCGGAGCGCAGCGGCGAAGCCCGCCGGGGCGTTCCGCTCGTCGAAGAGGTGGATGTCGGTCAGGTGGGCGAAACGGAGGCTTCGCGCGGGGCCAAATACTGGACTTGGTGCGGGACTTGAGAATGGGTGTGATGCGGCGATCGGCGCCGCAGCCGACGCGCTCGAGAGACCGGCCACCGCTGCGCTGCCGGCGAGGCCGCCCAGACCGAGTCGCATCAGCGAGCGGCGGTCGATGCAGGCTTCGTCGTGAGCGTCTCGGGGCGGGGGGAGCGTCATTCCGCGGATGAGCGTACCCGAGGGCGCTGGCGGTCCAAGCCAGGATCCGTAGACTTCGCTGAAATCGAACCATCGCACCCATCGCCGGAGCATCGCTTGCAATCCAACTGGACCTCCGCCCGCCGCCGAG